>ERZ650311.12-NODE-12-length-122345-cov-9.728923_pt1 | contig 122345 bp, 116 predicted proteins | sample MGYA00376247_ERZ650311 | MGnify/ENA primary metagenome ERZ650311 (study PRJEB26733, sample SAMN07839324) | wastewater metagenome | biome: small river; feature: stream; material: water | place: USA: North Carolina | collected 2016-07-28 ... | reverse complement strand
TCATGGCAAACTGGAAAATGACCACTGGCAAATTAGCCATCGGCGCATTCATATTAGTAGAGAAAAATTGATTGTTGAGTGCCGTAAATAACAATGGGGCAGTCTCACCACTGACGCGCGCTAAGGCGAGTAAGATACCTGTGATCACACCGCTCTGGGCAGCCTTGAGTGTCACATTAAACGACACCTTCCATTTAGGTGCACCTAAAGCATAAGCGGCTTCACGTAACTGAATGGGCACTAGGCTGAGCATATTTTCTGTCGTTCTGACCACAACAGGAATCGCAATTAAAGAGAGAGCAATCGTTCCCGCCCAACCCGAAAAATGTTTCACCTGAGCAACATAAATGGCGTACACGAATAGGCCAATCACAATCGATGGGGCGGATAACATAATATCCGTTACAAAACGTGTGACGGTGGCGATTTTGCTACGTGAACCATACTCTGCTAGATAAATCCCGGCCATGACACCAATAGGCGTGCTGATGAGGGTACAGGACAAAACGATCAGCAAACTTCCGACGATTGCATTAGCTAAACCACCTCCCTCAGAACCCGGTGCAGGCGTACTTGAAATAAAGAGATTCAAATCAATAGCCGATATACCCTTGTAAAGCAAGATAGCCAAAATCCACATCAAGAACGCCATGCCAACACCCATGGCGGACATAGATAAGGTCAGACCAATCCAATTACTACGCTTGCGTTTAGCGTAGATTGCAGGATTCATATTACTGTTGACAGTTTCATTCATCATGATTTTTTACCTTGTCCAGCTTCCATACGAGCCAACATTAATTTAGCGAGCGCTAACACTAAAAAAGTAATAATGAACAGAGCTAAGCCCAGCGCAAATAATGAAGAGAAGTGCAAGCCAGGCTCAGCCTCACCAAACTCATTTGCTAGAGTCGAGGCAATAGAATTACCAGGAGCAAATAAAGATGCCGAGAGCTTGTGGGCATTACCAATCACAAATGTCACCGCCATCGTTTCACCCAAGGCGCGACCAAGACCCAACATGATGCCGCCTATCACACCTGTTTTTGTGTATGGCAGGACAATTTTATTGACCACCTCCCAGGTGGTACAGCCAATACCGTAAGCAGACTCTTTTAAAACAGGGGGTACGATCTCAAATACATCTCGCATCACCGATGCGATAAATGGAATTACCATCATGGCCAGAATAAGGCCCGCACACAAGATACCTATGCCATTGAAAGCACCTGTAAATAGAATTCCCAAACCTGGGATCTGACCTAAAGTAGCTGCTAGAGCAGGCTGAATGTACTCAGCAAACAAAGGGGCGAATACGAACAAACCGAACATGCCATAAATGATGGACGGCACAGCAGCCAACAATTCCACCGCAGTTCCTAATGGACGGCGCAGAGGAATCGGGCAAGTTTCTGTCAGAAAAACAGCAATACCAAAACTCAGCGGTACAGCAATCAACAAAGCGATTAGAGCAGTGACTACAGTACCAAAAATAGCAATCAAACCACCAAATTGACCGTTGATAATGTCCCACTCAACCGTGAAGAAAAAGCCAACTCCAAACTCTTTGAGAACTGGCCAGGCATTGATGATCAGGGAAATAATGATCCCCATGAGCGCCACCAAAACCGTTAAAGCAAAAATCAAGGTTGTTTTATGGAATAAGAAATCCTCGATGCGCTGGCGCTTGAGTACTTTCTCCGCTTGTGGTGTCAACATATCTGATGCTTGATTCATAAAATTCTCTCAGATAACAACTTATTCTTATTTTTAATCAATAAAACCGCAGCCTTGTGGGCTGCGGTTATCACTTTAGTTTCAAACGCACCAATTATTTGGTGTTGATTTGCGTCCAAATATTCTTACGAATGAAGTCAGTCGTAGCATCTGGCATTGGCACGTAGTCCAACTCAGCAGCCATCTTCTTACCTTCTTTGAAAGCAAAGTCAAAGAACTTAATCACTTCTGCAGCGTTGGCTTTGTTAGTAGGCTGCTTGTACATCAAGATGAATGATGCACCTGTGATTGGCCATGACTTAGCACCTGGAGCATTCGTAATGAATGTACCCATACCAGGAATTTTGGCCCAGTCTGTGCCTGCTGCTGCAGCAGCAAATGTCTCATCATCAGGCTCCACAAATTGACCTGCAGCATTGCGCAATGTCAAATGTGTCATCTTATTTTTCTTAGCGTAAGCATACTCAACATAACCGATGGAGTTCTTGATACGGCCCACGTTAGCAGCGACACCTTCGTTACCCTTACCACCAACTGAAGAAGCCGCAGGCCATTTCACAGCAGCACCAGCACCCACATCTTTTTTCCATGTTGGGTTCACTTTAGCTAAATAGTCTGTAAAGATCGCTGTAGTACCTGAACCGTCAGCACGGTGCACTACAGTAATGCTGGCATCGGGCAACTTCACACCTGGGTTCAAGGCAGCAATTTGCTTGTCATTCCAGTTAACGATATAACCCATGAACATCTGAGCCAAAATGTCGCCAGTGACTTTGATCTGACCTGGCTTGATACCATCGACGTTAATAATAGGTACTACGCCACCAATGATGGCTGGGAATTGCACCATACCGTCTTTTTCGAGATCTTCAAACTTCACAGGATTATCTGTGGCACCAAAATCAACTGTTTTAGCTTTGATCTGCTTGATACCGCCAGATGAGCCGATAGATTGATAGTTCAAACCATTACGTGTCTTGGCTTTGTAGGCCTCTGCCCACTTCGCATAGATCGGATATGGGAATGTTGCACCTGCGCCCGTGATGTCAGCGGCAAATGCTGTTACTGTTGAAAGTGCAAAGACACCTGCAACTAAAGATCTGGTCAAAATAGCTTTCATATATTTCCTCATTCAATAAATGTGCTGCCCATGCAACACAAGTGAACGATACCTAGGATATGTGAAAGTTTTGTGACATTCACAGAGGAAATTCATTACTCAGGATTAATATTAAAAGACTATATAAAACAATGGCTTATATAAAAAATCCTTTTGATTTATGGGGGATAGATCCCCTCATCTACGGCTTTTTGAAAGCAGAAATGACAAATCCCATGAGGACTACGGCAGCTAGCTGAGCCAAGATAAAACCTGGGATATCCACCGGGCTGATACCCACAAAGGTGTTACTGAGGCTTCTGGCTACCGTCACAGCAGGATTACTAAAGAATGTGGAAGAAGTAAACCAATAGCCCGAGGTCACAACCATCGCCACCAATAATGCCACCTTGTCTTTGGCCACACGAATCGCAAGATAAATCACGCCCAACAGTATCAGGGTAGAGACAAACTCACTCAACCAAATACCGGGCCCCGTTCTCTGCTTACTCGAGCTTTGCAGAATCTCCAAACCAAACATAAAGTGCGTGAGCCAAATACCTGAGACAGCACCTGTGAATTGAGCTGCGATGAAGCTCAGTGCTTTTTGGATGCCGTATTCTTTTTGCACCCAAAACATGAGGGTCACTACCGGATTGAAGTGCGCCCCTGAAATGGGTCCTAAGAGCGTAATCAGAACCAAGAGTCCTGCACCTGTGGCAATACTATTGCCTAAGAGTGCGACGGCTGCATTACCCGCACCTAAGGTTTCGCCCATGTGACCAGAACCGGCCACAATAGCGAGTAGCAACAAAGTACCAAAATATTCTGCAAGCACTTGCACTCTCAAGCTTGGCATTTAATTCTCCGTCGCAATACGTTTGAGCTCTTGATTGAGTGACATGGTGTCTAATTTTTCGAGGGGCAAATTCATGAGTATTTGCAAGCGTCGCTTCAGACCCATCTCCACTTGTTTAAATGCGGCACGCTTATCTTCATCGCTACCCTGCACGGCCGATGGATCTGGATACCCCCAGTGAGCAGTAGCGGGCTTACCAGGCCAATAAGGGCATTGCTCGCCTGCAGCACTATCACACACAGTGATGATGAAATCCATCTGAGGAGCACCGGGTGCCGCAAACTCATCCCAACTTTTTGATCTGAGCTTACTTGTGTCATAGCCTAGGGACTCAGCGATCTCTACCGCAAATGGATTGACTCTTCCTCCAGGCGTTGAACCTGCCGAATAGCCAATGAATTTTCCCCCAGACATTTGCGTGGCTAGGACTTCCCCGATCACAGAACGTGCTGAATTATGCGTACACAGAAATAGAATGTTGTAGGTTTTCATAAATACTCTCCCTAATTAATTACATGATTTTTTTTGAATATTGGCTATAGAAACCCCCACAGCAGTAGGCTGTGGGACGCAACAACTAGCGTCATCACCACTTGTATTAAAAACAGGGATGCTATCTAGTGTATGAAAGGTTTCCCAAGCGATACCACTTGGATCATTGACCCAATATTTATCTGACTGAGCATAACAACAGGCAGCCCCCTGCTCCTCAATGAGCTCACCTTGAAGAGAGTCTAAACGAGCCTTCATTTCTACTAATTCAGCGTTATCTTCAACCTGGATACCTAAATGATTGAGACCTTCTTTTGCGCCGCGAGCAGATATGGCAAAGTTGATGCGTGGATTATCTAACTGCCACTTTGCATAATCAGCTTTACGTATGGTGGGGTCTTGCGCAAACATCTTGCTATAAAAATTAATACTTGCATCTAAATCTGTAACAGCAATATGAATATGCATCCGCTTCATAGTGAGGCCTTTTTGGTTTTTAATGTTGGCAAATCACAACCTTTACCGCTGCAACAGTTAAAGAGCAGAAAATCCAATAAAGATTGAAGTTGTTTGGGGTTGGGTCGATAGATCAAATGACGGCTTTGACGCTCCACCAGAATTAAATGGGCTTGATAGAGTTCTTTGAGATGAAAAGATAAAGTGGCTGAAGGTATGCCTAACTTTTCTTTGATTTGTGATGGGGTTAAACCTTCATCCCCTTTTTGCACAATGAGGCGAAAGACATTGAGTCTAGATTCTTGACCTAAAGCAATGAAGGCTTGGATAGCGTCGGTATTTTTCATATTTCCATAATAATGGAAATATATGACAGGATGATGACAGGCTTGACTGCTTTGTCGAATTACTGGCGTGGAATCACTTGAGCGATTTTCTCAGCTTGTGTTTTAGCTAAGTGAGCGTCTTCGGCCTCGACCATGACCCTCAAGACCGGCTCAGTTCCTGAAGCACGAATCAAGACCCTACCTTGGCCATTGAGTTGCTTTTCGGCATCACTGATGGCAGCACTCATCTTCGCGTCACTCTGCCATTGATAATCCGCTGCAAAACGTACATTGATTAATGTTTGTGGATAAAGCTGGATCGTCTGTAAAAGCTCAGCGAGGCTTCGCTTTTCCTGACGCATCGCGGCCAAGACTTGTAGTGCTGCGACGATGCCATCGCCTGTGGTGTGCTTATCTAAACAAATCAAATGCCCAGAACCTTCACCACCCAAGAGCCAAGATTTCTCTTTGAGCTTTTCTAGAACGTAACGATCACCCACTTTGGCTCTTTCAAAAGCAATGCCATTTTTTTGTAGTGCTTTTTCTACCGCCATATTAGTCATGAGCGTGCCCACCACACCTGGCACCTTCTCGCCAGCCGCTAAACGAGCCATGGCAATGAGATAGAGCAGCTCATCACCATTGAATAAACGACCCGACTGATCCACCAACTGCAAACGATCAGCATCGCCATCTAAGGCAATCCCTAAATCTGCTTTTGTTTCTTTGACCTTTTCAATCAAAGCCTGAGGTGCAGTCGCCCCCACACCATCGTTAATATTTTTGCCATTGGGTTGCACCCCCATCGCAATCACTTCGGCACCCAACTCATGAAAGACATGGGGTGCAATGTGATAAGCAGCGCCATGAGCACAATCGACCACCAACTTCAAACCATGTAAGTCCATGTGGTTAGGGAAAGTGCTCTTACAGAATTCGACATAACGCCCCGCAGCATCATCGATACGCTTAGCTTTGCCCAAATGCGCTGAACTGACACACGTCATCGGTTCCTCTAAGGCTTTTTCAATAGCCAATTCAACACTATCAGCAAGCTTGTCACCGTTGGCTGAAAAAAACTTAATGCCGTTATCTGAATACGGGTTGTGTGATGCAGAAATCACCACACCTGCCGATAAACGTAAAGCTCTTGTTAAATAAGCTACCGCTGGGGTTGGCATAGGGCCACAAAGCATGACATCCACACCAGCGGCAGAAAAACCAGCTTCTAGTGCAGCCTCCAAAAGATATCCGGAGACACGAGTATCTTTACCAATGAGTACCGTCGGTTTACCGTGAGCATCAGGGCTTTTGGCTAAAACCTGACCCGCGGCATAACCTAAACGCATTACAAAGTCAGGGACGATCGGAAACTGCCCCACCTCACCGCGAATACCATCGGTACCAAAGTATTTTCTTGTCATTTCGATATTTTATAAGGATTGTGTCGCTGCAGACCAAACTTTTAATGCATCCACTGTCGGACCCACATCGTGGACTCTTACGATCATGGCGCCCCTCTCCACGGCCATGAGGGCCGCTGCGACACTGGCAACCATTCGCTCTTCTGTTTTACGCCCAGTGATCTCACCAAGACTCGATTTTCTGGAAATGCCAGCCAAGACAGGCAAACCATGATACGTAAAGGCAGCAAAAGCTCCGAGCATTTGCATATTATGAGTGACGGTTTTTCCAAAACCAAAACCGGGATCTATCGCTAAACGCTCCCGTGCGATGCCTTCATCCTCGAGAGCCACACAACGCTCGACCAAGAAGCCATTGACCTCACTGACCACATCTTCATACTCCGGCTTAAATTGCATGGTTTGCGGATCTTTTTGCATATGCATGAGCACAATTCCACAGGCACTGGCTTTAACAGCCTGAATGGCATTGGGTTGACGCATGGCCCAAATATCGTTGATACAGTCCACCCCCATATCGAGGGCTGCTTGCATTGTTTTCGCTTTATAAGTATCGACCGAAAGAGCTACATCGCAACCCTGCAATGCTTCTAGAACGGGCATCACACGATCTAACTCTTCTTGGAGTGATAAAGGCTCTGAACCTGGACGACTCGACTCACCCCCAATATCAATGATTTGGGCGCCCTCAGCCATCATGAGTTCAGCCTGCCTCAAGGCAGCATCACGGGCGGCAAAGCGACCACCATCTGAAAAAGAATCGGGTGTGACATTAAGAATACCCATCACCAGTGGCGCTGGGTTTTTTTGCCAATCGAAATAAAAACGCCCGCAGCGCCAAGCTACGGGCGTCAATGAACTATGACGCATTAGGCAGCAGCCGGCGCTCCACCTTCAGCAGGCGCTGGAGCACCCCCTGATGGACCACCTGTATTGGAACTCGGTGGATACTTGGGTGGACGTGGAGGACGACCCGCCATGATGTCATTGACTTGATCTGCATCGATCGTTTCCCAATCGAGCAACGCTTTGACCATCATCTCAACCTTGTCGCGATTGTCTTCCAAGATTTTCTTCGCTACCGCATACTGGGTATCCAAAATAGTACGAATCTCGGCATCGACTTTCTGCTGAGTCGCCTCAGACACTGTCTTTGAACTCGATGGACCAAAGAAGCCCTGCTGCTCGGTATCCACGTAGACCATGGTACCGAGAGTCTCGCTCATACCGTAACGGGTCACCATATCGCGCGCCATCTTTGTCGCACGTTCAAAGTCATTGGAGGCACCGGTACTGCTGGAGTTCAAGAAAATTTCTTCAGCTAGGCGGCCGCCAAAGAGGATGGAAATATCCTCCAACATTTTGTCTTTGTACATATTGACACGGTCATGCTCAGGCAACTGCCAAGTAACCCCCAAAGCCCAACCGCGCGGCATGATGGTCACTTTGTGGACAGGATCAGCTTTAGGCAACATTTTGGCAACCACTGCATGACCTGACTCGTGATAAGCCGTATTGCGACGTTCTTCTTCACGCATCACAGCAGACTTACGCTCAGGACCCATGTAAATCTTGTCCTTCGCATCTTCGAAATCTTGCATATCTACTGTGCGCTTGTTGCGACGTGCCGCAAACAAAGCAGCTTCATTGACTAAGTTAGCCAAATCAGCCCCTGAGAAACCAGGCGTACCACGAGCGAGAATGCTGGCATCCACATCACCATGGATGGGCACCTTGCGCATGTGCACTTTGAGAATCTGTTCACGACCACGAATATCAGGCAAGCCCACATGTACCTGGCGATCAAAACGACCAGGACGTAAGAGGGCCTTATCCAAAACATCAGAACGGTTCGTCGCAGCAATGACGATGACGCCACTATTGGCTTCGAAACCATCCATCTCAACCAACATTTGGTTCAAGGTCTGCTCGCGCTCATCATTGCCGCCACCCATACCCGCACCGCGATGACGACCGACCGCATCAATTTCGTCAATAAAGATAATGCAAGGCGATTGCTTTTTGGCGTTCTCAAACATGTCACGCACACGCGCCGCACCCACACCGACAAACATCTCTACGAAATCAGAACCTGAAATTGAGAAGAACGGCACCTTCGCTTCACCCGCGATCGCGCGAGCCAAAAGAGTTTTACCTGTTCCAGGAGGCCCTACTAAGAGAACCCCGCGCGGAATACGACCGCCCAACTTTTGGAACTTAGAAGGGTCTTTCAAGAAGTCGACCAACTCAAATACTTCTTCTTTAGCTTCATCGCAGCCAGCCACATCTGCAAAGGTGACTGCATTATTGTTCTCATCAATTAAACGAGCACGCGATTTACCAAAAGAGAATGCTCCTCCTTTGCCGCCACCTTGCATTTGGCGCATCATCAAGAACCAGAAACCGATAATCAATAAGGTAGGACCAAGATAGTACAAAGCGGATACGAGTACGCTTTGCTCTTCGTCAGGCTTACCCGTGACTTGTACACCAAACTTCATCAAGTCACCAACCATCCAGATATCGCCAGGACTAGTGACAGAATATTTTTGACCGTCCACGGGTGTCACTTGAATATTGCGACCCTGTACATCCACACGTTTGACTTTGCCATTTTTGGCATCTTCCATGAACTGTGAATAAGTCACACCTTCTTGAGCACGTGGCTTATCAAACTGCTTAAAGACAGTGAACAGGATCAGGCCCACAATGAACCAAACGCCTACTTTTTGAATCCAATTATTGTTCACAGTTTCTCCTTGGGGCTAAATGCCCATATGCAATCTATACACATATGATTCTACTCCGAGCCTTTTTCAAGTGCCTGATTTGATTTTGCAGCTAATACCTTATATTTTCCTGTGGTTATCAAAGACTTACGCCCAAGCCACTTGCAAAAAGCACTTTATTTAAAGTTTTTACCTAAAAGAAAAGTTTCGGCGGATTTATCCCGCGATGCCTTGGGCTTGCGGGGGGCTACTACTTTGAATACTTTTTTAAAGGATTCAACGATTTGGCTATAGCCGCTGCCATGAAAACATTTAATCAGTAAAGCACCCTCGGGTTTCATGTGCGCTTTGGCAAATTCCAAGGCCAACTCAGCCAAATGCGCCATACGCGCAGCATCGGCCACCCCCACACCGGATAAATTAGGTGCCATATCAGATAAAACCAGATCCACACGAGGGCCATCTTCAGGGTTTCCGGGCAAAAGTGCTTCAAACTGACGCAACACTTCTTCCTCGCGAAAGTCTCCCTGTAAATAAGTCACATCAGCAATCGGATCCATGGGCAAAATATCAATGGCAATAATTTGGCCATCAGGCTTGCCTTCAGGGACATGAGGATTTTTTTTACCGAATTCAACGAGGCGCTGACGTACGTACTGCGACCAGCTGCCAGGAGTACTGCCCAAATCAACCACCACCATGCCAGGCCGAATAAGACGATCTTGCTCATCAATCTCTTTGAGTTTGTACGCAGCACGCGCGCGATAACCCTCCCGTTGCGCCATTTTGACGTAGGGATCATTGAGGTGATCGTTTAACCAGTCTTTATTGAATTTATTCTTAGCCACAGCACTACTTATTCAGTTAATCGGCGTTGTTTTTCTGTCTTTTGCGATCAGAAAGCTCTATTTTCGCCTGTTTTTGCAAAAAGCCCTGAAAAATAGTCTCTTGAAGGTGCACAATCACGTATGATGTGGGACTTTTTTGAAAAAATACACTATGCCAGTACTAGAACTTAACTCCGCCGAACGCTCCGCCCTCCGCTCTCAAGCACATGACCTCAAACCTGTTGTAATGATCGGTGCCGATGGTCTGACCCCGGCAGTTTTAAAAGAGATTGATCAATCTCTTAAAGCCCATGGCCTGATTAAGATTCGCGTTTTCGGTGATGAGCGCGAGACTCGTTTAGAAATCTATGAGCACTTGTGCGACACCCTCAATGCTGCCCCCATACAACATATCGGCAAACTATTGGTTCTCTGGCGCCCAAAACCGGCCAAAGAAAAAGCTGAATCAAAAACAAGTCGTGGCAGCGGTCCTAAAACAGTGATGGTGAAAAAGTTCACCCGCAACCCCACACGTCGCCCCAAACCAGTTGCCACCCGTGTATTAGGCAATGAACGCGTGGCAGCAGGTGGCACGGTCAAACGAGCTAAGCCACGCCAAACGAGCGCCAAGAAAAGACAACTCGGTTAAGTTGGGCTATCTAAAGCAGCTTTAGCTCGCTTCGCGATAGCGCGTCAGCTTCCAGAGCAACCATAAACCAATCAGCGTCTGGAGAAGGTAAAGGGCGCTTGATAAGCCATGCCACATGGCAAATTGACTAGCCAATGGCGAGAGCATCACAGGAAAGCCATTTGCCAACGCCTCTTCCCGCAAAGCGTTCATCAGTGGTTGTAAAACAAAGCCGACAATGGCTGCACTGAGGAGCATGGCTAAAAGATACCAACGGATGACTTTGTACTGCAAAAGACCGCGCTTAACGAGTAAATTCGCAAAGACCATTAAGGCAGCAGAAAAAATTAAACTCAAGGTGCCTTCTACTCTAAATAAGACACCCGCCACCATGCCCGCAACTTGCGTGTCAGTCAGTGTGGCGAATAAGGTCGGGGCGACAATGTAACCAATCGTAATCAGGGTGCCTACCCATAGGGCAACCAAAAGCAAAAAAAGGCGCTGTGCGCGTGGATGGTCGCTAGACGTAGTTAACACTGAGTATTTCTACTTCGCGGTTACCACCGGGCGCACTAAAGGTGGCCACATCACCCTCTTCTTTACCAATTAAGGCTCGAGCAATCGGTGAACTGATAGAAATCTTGCCACTATTTAAATCGGCCTCATCATCACCAACGATTTGATAGATAGCCACTTTGCCATCTTCCAAATCTTCCAACTCCACAGTCGCACCGAAAACAATCCGCCCCTCTACATCCAGTGTGCTGGGGTCGATAATCTGTGCAGCCGCTAACTTACCCTCTAACTCCTGAATACGTCCTTCAATGAAGGCTTGCTTTTCTTTAGCAGCGTCGTACTCAGCGTTCTCAGATAAATCACCTTGAGCGCGTGCTTCTGAAATGGCATTAATCACGGCTGGGCGCTCAATATGTTTTAAGCGCTGCAACTCCTCTTTGAGGAGTTCAGCACCGCGTTTGGTAATAGGGATCGTGCTCATAAAACTTCGTGCTTTCTAATTCTGGGTATTAAAACCGTTACTTTACAGAGAAGCCTGCAGTCCCTGCAAGTCATAGACCTCAAGCTGGTCGATGGCTTTAATGCCAGCTACTGCCGCACGGGCACCACTGATTGTGGTGTAGTACGTCACCCGATTGGCTTGCGCTGTGGTTCGAATCGAGCGCGAATCTGCAATGGCGGTACGAGTTTCATCAACAGTCGTAAAGACCAATTCGATTTCACCATTTTTGATCATGTCAACAATATGAGGACGACCATCCTTCACCTTGTTAACACGTTTCACAGGCACGCCTGCCGCTTCAATCGCAGCAGCAGTTCCTTGTGTCGCCACAATCGCATAACCCATACCATGCAACATTTGGGCAACTTCAACCGCCTTCGCCTTGTCACTGTCTTTGACAGTCAAAAGCACAGTGCCTGATTTTGGCAAAGTGGTGCTTGCTGCCAATTGTGATTTAAAGAGCGCCTCACCAAAAGTTTTGCCCACACCCATGACTTCCCCTGTCGAGCGCATTTCTGGGCCTAGGATAGGGTCCACACCTGGGAATTTATTGAATGGGAAAACAGCTTCTTTAACACTGAAATACGGCGGTATGACTTCTTCACCAATACCTTGCTGATCCAGACTTTGGCCCGCCATACAACGTGCGGCAATTTTTGCTAATTGCAAACCGGTGGCTTTTGATACGTAAGGTACCGTACGTGAAGCACGTGGATTGACTTCCAAGACATAGACAATGTCTTTGCCTGCTTCTTGCTGAATCGCAAACTGAACGTTCATCAAACCAACCACATTCAATCCCTTGGCCATCAAACTAGTCTGACGACGTAATTCATTAACCGTCTCTGGAGATAAAGAATACGGCGGCAAAGAGCACGCTGAGTCACCTGAGTGAACCCCTGCTTGCTCAATATGTTCCATCACACCACCAATGAAAACCCGCTGACCATCACAAATACAATCGACATCACATTCGATGGCGTCATTCAAGAAACGATCTAAAAGGACGGGGGAATCATTCGATACCTTGACGGCTTCACGCATATAGCGCTCAAGATCACGGCTATCGTGTACGATTTCCATCGCACGACCACCCAATACATAAGAAGGTCTGACCACCAAGGGGTAACCAATTTCGTCGGCCAACTTGAGAGCTTCTTCTTCCGTCCTTGCGGTGCGATTCGGTGGCTGACGCAAACCGAGTTCATGCAAGAGTTTTTGGAAACGTTCACGGTCTTCTGCCGCATCAATCATGTCCGGCGTTGTACCGATAATGGGCACACCATTAGCTTCTAGGTCTAAAGCCAACTTCAATGGTGTTTGTCCGCCATACTGAACAATCACGCCTTTGGGTTTTTCCTTAGCAACGATCTCTAAAACATCTTCCAAGGTCAATGGCTCGAAATACAAACGGTCAGAGGTGTCATAGTCAGTCGATACTGTTTCTGGATTACAGTTGACCATGATGGTTTCATAACCATCATCACGCATCGCTAAAGCCGCATGCACACAGCAATAGTCAAACTCAATACCTTGACCAATACGGTTGGGGCCACCGCCTAAAACCATGATCTTTTCTTTGCCAGTCGGATTGGACTCACACTCACCATGCTCAGCTTCGTAGCAAGAATACATATAGGCGGTGTTGGTCGAAAACTCGGCGGCACAAGTATCTACACGTTTGTAAACAGGTCTAACATTCAAGGCATGGCGCGCTTCGCGCACAGCCTTGGCCTCAGTCTTTAACAACTTAGCCAAACGACGGTCAGAGAAACCTTTTTGTTTAACAAAGCGCAACTCGGCGGCACTGATACTCTTTAAGTCACGCGCTTGTAGAGTTTTTTCAATCTCAACGAGCTGATGAATTTGCGCTAGGAACCAAGGATCAATCGCGGTATGCTTAAAAGCATCCTCTTGGCTCATACCCATACGGAAAGCATCAGCCAAGTACCAGATACGGTCTGGGCCAGGCTCGCGAATCTCTTGAGTAATTTCATCAAGATCCTGAGACTTTTCATCTAAGCCATCGACACCCACCTCTAGACCTCTGAGTGCTTTTTGGAATGATTCTTGGAATGTGCGGCCAATCGCCATGACTTCACCGACTGATTTCATCTGCGTGGTCAAACGCTTATCAGCCGCTGGGAATTTTTCAAAAGCAAAACGAGGGATCTTAGTGACGACGTAATCGATGCTCGGCTCAAATGAGGCTGGCGTTTTACCGCCGGTAATGTCATTTTGTAGCTCATCTAAGGTAAAGCCAACAGCCAACTTAGCAGCAATCTTGGCAATCGGAAATCCGGTTGCCTTGGATGCCAAGGCCGAAGAACGTGACACACGAGGGTTCATCTCAATCACAATCATGCGCCCATCACGCGGATTGATGGAGAACTGCACATTCGAGCCCCCAGTATCCACACCAATCTCGCGCAAGACCGCTAAGGATGCATTACGCATAATTTGGTATTCACGATCAGTAAGAGTCTGAGCAGGTGCCACAGTGATCGAGTCACCTGTATGGACGCCCATAGGGTCTAAGTTTTCGATCGAACATACGATGATGCAGTTATCGTGCTTATCACGCACCACTTCCATCTCATACTCTTTCCAACCCAAGAGCGACTCTTCAATCAGTAACTCATGCGTGGGGGATAAATCCAAGCCACGTTTACATATCTCTTCAAACTCTTCGCGGTTATAAGCAATACCACCGCCAGAACCACCCATGGTGAAAGATGGACGAATAATCACAGGATAGCCAGCACCGCCAGTCTCTTGAGCAATTCGTTGCTGCACACTATGAGCTTCTTCCATAGAGTGTGCAATGCCTGATTTGGCAGAGCCCAAGCCAATCTTAGTCATGGCATCTTTAAATTTCTGACGATCTTCAGCCTTATCAATCGCCTCAGGTGAGGCGCCAATCAACTCACAACCATACTTTTTAAGTACGCCATGCCTGTGCAAATCTAAAGCGCAGTTCAAGGCTGTCTGACCACCCATGGTCGGCAAAATAGCATCCGGTTTTTCTTTAGCAATGATGCGCTCAACCACTTCCCAAGTAATAGGCTCAATGTAGGTCACATCAGCCATCTCTGGATCGGTCATGATGGTCGCTGGATTGCTGTTGACCAAGATCACTTTATAACCTTCTGAACGCAAGGCTTTACAAGCTTGCGCACCTGAATAGTCAAACTCACAAGCCTGTCCGATGACGATCGGGCCTGCGCCAATAATCAAAATACTTTTTATGTCGGTACGCTTAGGCATTCGTCAATCTCACATCAATTTAATAAAGCGGTCAAAGAGGTAGGCAATATCATGCGGTCCAGGAGAGGCCTCGGGGTGACCCTGGAAACAAAATGCCGGCTTATCGGTCCATGCCAAACCTTGCAATGAGCCATCAAACAACGATACGTGGGTGGCGCGCACATGGCTTGGCAGCGTTTTTGCGTCCACAGCAAAACCATGGTTTTGCGAAGTAATCACCACGCGACCATCATCCAAATCCTTGACTGGATGATTAGCACCGTGATGACCAAATTTCATTTTGAGAGTCTTGGCGCCTGAGGCTAGACCCATGATTTGATGCCCTAAGCAGATACCAAATGTGGGAATACTCTTGTCGATAAAAGTTCTAGCCGCAGCAATCGCATAATCACAAGGCTCGGGGTCGCCTGGGCCATTCGATAAGAACACACCATCTGGCTTCATCGCCAAAACCTCCTGAGCAGATGTCTTGGCAGGAACTACAGTCAAGCGGCAACCGCGCTCAGCCAACATTCTGAGAATATTGCGCTTCACACCAAAGTCATAAGCAACAACATGCTTTTGAGGTTTTTGTAACACTTTAAATCCGGGTGCGCCACCGTTAAGGCTTAAAGTCCATTCACCCTCTGTCCACTCATAGGCTTGGGTCGTCGTCACCACCTGAGCCAAATCCAAGCCAGCCATCCCTGGGAAAGCTTGCGCCGCTTTGAGTGCGCGCGCTTGTAAATCTGCGTATGACTCGCCTTGGCGACCCGCGACAATCGCCCCTGCTTGGGCTCCTTGATCGCGCAAAATCCGAGTGAGTTTGCGCGTATCAATACCAGCAATACCGACCACGTTCTCACTTTGCAAATACGCACTTAAGGTTTGCTCACTTCTGAAATTCGAGGCCACGATTGCCAAATCTTTAATGATTAAACCGGCTGCATGGATTTTGCTCGCTTCACAGTCTTGCTGATTAACACCCACATTACCAATATGCGGATAAGTTAATGTCACCAACTGTCTAGAGTAGCTTGGGTCCGTGAGGATTTCTTGATAACCTGTGATCGCCGTGTTGAACACGACTTCACCTGCAGTTTCACCAGGCGCACCAATGCTGTAACCAGGAAAGATACTTCCATCAGCGAGAGCTAAAACTGCGAGGGGTAGAGTAGGAATTAACGGGGGCAGCAAAGGAATTCTCCAAAGCCCTGCTGCCATCCGACACTTCACTCACCCGGAAAAGACACCTCCGGTCTGAGATTTTCGGGAGGTAATGTGTCTTTAAGCGCTAGGGCAAGTATTCAAAATTAATAACATCGGAATTATACCCGACTTCATGGTTAACCCCGACCCTCGTTGGCATGCCCAAAAATGAATCAGGGGGATAAATCCCCCTGAATTCAATCACTTAAAGGTTTTAATGGGATCTTGCAGGTCTTATTTACCCATAATCGTTTTGATTTGAGCCAAGACTGTTTGATCTTCCATCGTACTGAGGTCGCCCGGATCACGCCCTTCAGCGATAGCCTGTAAAGAACGACGCACAATCTTGCCTGAACGAGTCTTAGGCAAAGCATTGACGATATAAACTCTCGCAGGTCTAGCCACGGCGCCCAATTGAGAATCAACGGTCTTCATCACCTCGGCCTCCAAGGTCTCCGTTTTATTGGCATCCTTAGGAATTGCAAAACCGACAGCAACCTGGCCTTTGAGCTTATCTTCCACACCAACTACCGCGACTTCGGCGATATTAGGATGACTCGAAATGCTTTCTTCAATTTCGCGCGTGCCTAAGCGATGACCAGCGACGTTGATCACATCATCGGTTCGACCCAAGATGAAGAAATAACCGTCTTTATCTTTAATACCCCAGTCAAAGGTGGAGTAAACCATCTTGCCAGGTACAGCCTGCCAATAGGTTTTGACAAAACGCTCATCATCACCCCATACCGTCTGCATACAGCCTGGAGGCAATGGTCCTTCAATGGCCACTACCCCTTTTTGGTCAGCGCCCAACTCAGCACCAGTCGCATCATCTAAAAGCTTCATGTTGTAACCATAAACAGGAACACCTGGTGAACCGAATTTATGTGGCATGACTTCAACACCGCGTTGCAAGGCTAACATCGGCCAACCTGTTTCGGTTTGCCAATAGTTATCCACGATCGGCTTATTCACTGCACCATGCAACCAAGTAGCAGTCGGCTCATCGAGCGGCTCGCCAGCTAAGAAGATGGAGCGCAAACTTGATAAGTCGTATTTAGTGAGAAAAGCAGGATCTTGCTTTTTGAGTACGCGGGCTGCAGTCGGTGCCGAGAACATCACACTCACTTTGTAATCTTGCACCAACTTCCACCAAATACCCGCATCAGGTCTGAGTGGTGTGCCTTCATACATGATGGTCGCCATACCATTGATCAAGGGTCCATAAATAATGTAGCTATGTCCTACTACCCAACCAATATCAGAGGTGGTGAACATAGTCTCACCCGCTTGCCCCCCATAGATATATTTCATGGAAGCAGCTAAGGCTACGGCGTAGCCACCAGTATCACGCTGCACGCCCTTCGGTTTACCCGTAGTTCCCGAGGTGTACAGAATATAAGAAGGGTCAGTCGCATCCATGTGCTCACAAGGCACTTGAGCATCCATATGCTTGGCACGCTCAGTGGCATAGTCCAAATCACGGCCTGCCACTTTCGTGAATTCAACCAAGCGACGATCAACAATCAAAACATGGTCAGGCTTGTGGGTCGCTAACTGAATCGCTTCATCCAAAAGCGGCTTATAAGGCACAGCCTTACCACCTCGAGCACCCGCTTCCGCAGAGATCACCATCTTGGGTTTGGCATCATCAATACGGGAGGCGAGACTGTGTGAGGCGAAGCCACCGAATACGACCGAGTGAATGGCGCCGATACGCGCACAAGCCAACATCGCAAAGCATGCCTCTGCAATCATGGGCATATAGATCAATACGCGATCCCCTTTTGCCACACCCTGGGCTTTCAGAATCGCAGCCATCCGATTGACTTCAGTATGAAGTTCTTTGAAGGTATAGACCTTTTCTTGATCAGTTTCTGTCGACACTGCTACCAAAGCACGAGCATCGGCTTGCGTCTTTAAATGACGGTCAACCGCGTTATGACACAAATTGGTTTTGCCGCCCACATACCACTTTGCAAACGGTGGCTTGCTGTACTCCAGTACTTGATCAAATGGCTTGAACCACTCAATCAATTGCGCCTGCTCAGCCCAAAAACTTTGTGGATCCTTGATTGAACGCTCGTGAAATGTCTTGTAAGCAGACATAGAAACTCCCTCTGATGACGATTAATTTAGTAAAACTTTATAAATTTGAAGTCTAAGCCTGACTGAGGACTGACACATCAGGGATTCACCTAAGGGAATAGCCCCTTCCTAGAGAAGGGAGAAGGGCTGTCTATGCGCTTACTGAGGCTTTTTGCGGCTATCTGCGACTTTTTGCTCTTTACGAGGGCTGTTTTTAGCCGTATTGGCTTTTTTAGTCTGGCTCGCTTGGTTAGAGTTATGCGCTTTTTTCTTCTTCGCAGCCACTTCTTTTTCAAGCTTTAAGCTGGCATTTTCGGCTAAGTGTGTCGGCACATCAGATGATTTATTTCCTTTGGGAACAATGATGGTCGACCCCGCTTTAATCCGCATACCCTTGGGAATCGCATTGATTTCACGGATTTTATTCGGATCCAACTCTAGTCGTTTTGCCAATTGATCGACTGACTCTCTTTGACCCAGACGCACTGCGGTCCATGATGACAAACGACCTTTATAGGCATTGAGATTTTCTTGGAATGATTCGGCTCGACCAAAAGGCAGCAGAATTTGAGGCTCACTCGCTCCTAAAATCACGGGCTTATTGAATGAGGGGTTCATGGCTTTGAACTCATCGACCGTCATACGGGCAAACTGCGCGGCAAGATCCACATCAATATCTCGCTCTGTAGTCACAATCACAAAGTAAGGGTGGTTTTCCATAGTAGGCAATGTCAAACCATAGGCTTTGGGATCTTGAATAATGCGCTTGACCGCCATTAATTTGGGCACATAATTGCGTGTTTCATCGGGCATCTTCAAGCTCAAATAATCGGTGGGCAAACCTTGGGCTTGATTACGTCTAATCGCCTTTGAAACATTTCCCTCACCCCAGTTGTATGCAGCTAAAGCGAGATTCCAGTCACCAAACATGCGGTATAAGCGCTGCAAATAATCGAGAGCAGCCTCAGTAGACTGGATGACATCACGTCGCTCATCACGAAATACGTTTTGTGTGAGTTTGAAATCTTTACCGGTGGCCGGCATAAACTGCCACATCCCTGATGCTTTAGCCCGTGAAAACGCTTGTGGGTTAAAAGCACTTTCAATAAACGGTAACAGCGCTAACTCCATGGGCATCTTGCGTCGCTCTACCTCTTCAACAATGTAAAAGAGGTAGCGTGAAGAACGTGACATCATGCGATCCACATAATCAGGGCGATCGGCATACCAACGTACATGTTTAATCACTAGCGGCGTTTCCGGCTCTTGAAGAACTAAACCATCACGAATACGATCCCACAAATCTTCGTAAGGGGCTTGCATACCCGTAACAGATTGTTTGTCGATATTCACGCGCGGCGCCTTACGCGCCTTACCGGTCTGCTTAGGCCCTGAATAATTTTCATTGGTCCACTCAGCAGATTCTTGCAAACTAGCACAAGCAGCCAAACTGGTGGCACATACAAGAATTAAGATGCGTTGTATGAGACGGCTGTTCATCGAAATACATCCTTCATGGCACGCAGTTTGGCAAAAATACTGACAGGGTCGCAAGCCAGCTGTGGGTCGCCTAACCGAACTGCTCTCATCACAGAATCTTCTTCACAACGCAAAAAAGGGTTCACTTTCTTTTCATGTCCAATCGTGGTCGGCACAGTGGGCTTCCCCACTTGCCTTAAGGCTTTGGCACGAGCTTCCCACTGCTGCAAATCAACATTATGAGGCTCAATACTTAAAGCAAAGCGTATATTACTTAAGGTGTATTCATGGGCACAATGCACCCATGTCTTATCGGGTAATTGACGAAGCTGATTTAATGACTGCCACATCTGTGAAGCAGTCCCTTCAAATAGCCGCCCACAGCCACTCGCAAACAAAGTGTCACCACAAAAAAGATGCGACTGACCCTGATGCTCCAAATAAAAGGCAATGTGGCCACGCGTGTGTCCTGGCACTTCTAAGATGCTGATATCGAGTTCTGGCGCTGCAAAATGTAAGCTATCGCGCGCTACCAGCCCCTGATGACACTCTGGAATCTCTTCCGCTAAAGGTCCATAAACCTGAACTGTGTCGCCCTGACTGCGGCTCCAAGCTAGGAGTTCAGCAATACCCCCCACATGATCGGCATGATGGTGAGTAATTAAGATCGCCGTGAGTTTTAACTGGGCTTGCCGCAGGGTTGCAATCACCGGCTGCGCATCACCAGGATCAACCACAACAGCATGCTCGCCATCTGATAACAACCAAATATAGTTGTCGTCATAAGCCGGAATTGGAAAGACTTGTAATGCAGAGCGCGCCATGATTCATAATTAGACCATGAGTCACACACCCATCCCCTCACAAAACAATCCCTGGTTGTCATGGGATAGCTGGCTGAATTCCCCGCCAGGGCAATATGTTTTGGCTTGGGAACAAACTCAGTTTGACCATATGGTGAGTGATATTTTTGGCTACCACGCGCTGCAAATCGGTTTGCCACAGATAAACACCCTCAAAGAAAATCGTATGCCTTGCCAATTGATTGTCAGAAGTGCTCATGACCGTCCAGAAGGCGAGGATTCACCAAAATGGCAAACAGTCTCAGCGATTCCTGAAGAACTGCCTTTTGCTACACAAAGTCTAGATTTGATCGTATTGCCTCATGTACTCGAGTTTGCCGAAGACCCGCATGCAGTTCTGAGAGAAGTTCACCGCGTCTTAGTTCCCGAAGGTCGCGTGATTATTTCCGGGTTTAATCCGGCGAGTTTATGGGGCTTACGCCAGTACCTCAGCCACTGGATTGGCACCCCCTATTTGCCTCGCGAAGGACAATTTATTGCTTTGCTCAGGGTGAAAGATTGGCTCAAGCTCTTAGATTTTTCGGTCGATCGTGGCAAATTCGGCTGCTACCGCCTGCCACTTCGCAGTGCCTCAGGTATGGAAAAGATGGCTTTTTTAGAAAAAGCCGGTGATCGTTGGTGGCCCGTCCTAGGCTCCGTATTTATTGTTTCAGCGATTAAACGCGTTAATCATTTACGCTTGGTCGGCAAAATTGAAACCAAACCTCTACCGACCACCGCACAACTCAATCCTGTTGCACATCTTGGCGGTCAACAACAAAAGGTTGAACCATGAGTCATGTGACCATTTATACCGATGGCGCCTGTAAAGGTAATCCTGGTCCGGGTGGCTGGGGGGTGGTCTTGCGCTCCGGTGCTAAAGAAAAGCATTTACACGGGGGTGAAGCTCTGACAACCAATAATCGCATGGAAATGACAGCGATTATTCATGCACTCAAAGCCCTCAAACATCCCTGTATCGTTGACCTGTATACCGACTCGAAATACGTCATGCAAGGCGTCACGGAGTGGCTCGCGGGTTGGAAAGCCCGCGGCTGGAAAACGGCGAGTAATGCTGCGGTCAAAAATGTTGATCTTTGGCAAGAGTTAGACAGCCTCTTAGGCTCGCATGAGATTCGGTGGCACTGGGTCAAAGGACATAATGGCGACCCCGGCAATGAATTAGCCGATGCCCTGGCTAATCAAGGCGTTGCAGACTACCTTTAACCAAGTCCTTCGTGGTTTTTGAGGGTGTTTTTAGGCCTTTTTGAGCTTCGTTTCTGGGCTTGCTAAAAATCGGCAACCCTAGCCACAATGTGCGAGAATTCCCCTTATACAGTCAAGGAGATAAGGCATCGCGCCTTTAGATTATGTCAGTGGAAAAAACTATAAAAAATCAAATCACACAGCTCGCCTGCAAACTGGTTAATACGGCACAAAACGGCCTTCAGAAAATCAACTTACGCCAATCCATGTCTTGGCTATGGGCGCATCGCTGGAAAGTAGTCTTACTGGTGATTTTGGTTTACGCAGCCAATGCGGCATATAACTACTTCTTCCCTGCGAATACTAAAAAAGGCGGTCCACAATTAGTCACGACTTTTGTGATTGAAAAGCAGGCAATCCCGATCATTCTAGAAGCAAGTGGCACGATTGCCTCAGCGAATATTGTGGATATTCGCCCCCAAACCACTAATTTAGTCAGCAAGATTCATATTAAAGAAGGTCAAACTGTCAAAGCAGGAGAGCTGCTCTTCACTTTGGATGATCGCGCTAGCCAAGCCAATTATGAAAAAGCCAAGGCACAAGCCGATGATGCTCTGCGCCAATATGAACGTGCCAAAGAGTTGTTTGCCAAGAAATTTTTATCTCAAGCTGCGCTCGATACCAGTAAGACGAATTGGCAAACTGCTATTGCCAATGCAAAAGCGGCTGAAGTCGCCCTGAGCTACGATCGTATTCGTTCACCGATTACAGGTCGCGCAGGGGTAATCAACGTCTACCCCGGTAGCCTCGTACAAGCAGGGACCAACGTCACCACTGCGACAACCGCCTCAGGCACCACCACTACTAGCGCTTTAGTCACGATCACACAGATGGACCCCATCAATGTGCAATTTACGGTTCCAGAAAAGGAACTGCCTTTGATTATGGGTGAGCGCCAGGGTCAAGATGATCTGAGCGTCAGCATCAGCTTACCGGGTAGCAAAGACAGCGTACAAGGTAAAGTGTATGTGATTGATAACCAAGTCGACCCCGCCATTGGCGCTGTGCGTGTCAAGGCACAACTACCCAATCCCAAGGGTCAGCTGATTCCAGGGCAATTTGTGAGCGTCAAGTTAACCGCTAAAACGATGAGTGATGCCCTGGTGATTCCAACACAAGCTGTGGTGATTAATCAAAAAGGCACCTTCCTCTATGTCGTCAATGCTGAGAATAAGGTAGACCTCAAACCGATTAAAGTGCTCTACCAATACCAAGGCCAAACGGCTGTGAGTGGTGTCAACGAGAATGACAAGATTGTGGTTGAGGGCAAACAAAATCTACGCCCCGGCGGCACGATTCGCGAGACAAAGAAAGCCGCTGAATGAATATCTCTGAGTTATGTATTCGTCGTCCTGTGATGACGATCCTGCTGTCACTCGCTACAGTGGCTGCAGGAGCGATGGCCTATTTCAAAATTCCAGTGGCGGCCCTACCGAGCTTTAATACACCGGTTATTCAAGTAACAGCCACTCTGCCAGGAGCCAGCCCTGAAAATATGGCTTCCTCAGTGGCACTGCCTTTAGAGAAAGAATTTTCAACGATTGACGGTATTACCGTCATCAGCTCAACCAACTTTTTGAGCACCACCAATATCACGCTGGAATTCAATAATGATCGTGATATTGATAAAGCTGCAGTTGACGTCCAAGCGGCTTTATTACGCGCACAACGACGCTTACCCATAGAGATGACCACCCCTCCCTCTTATCGTAAGGTCAACCCTGCTGATGCACCCGTACTGATCATGACCATGACGAGTCCTTCCATGGACTTATCAGAGCTGAGTGACTATGCCGAAAATCTCATCTCACCGACGCTCTCGACCATCAATGGCGTGGCTCAAGTATTGGTCTATGGTCAAAAGCGTTACGCCGTGCGCGTGGATGTCATTCCTACACAATTAGCGGCGAAGAACTTAACGATTGATGATGTCGCTAAAGCCATCAATGCAGCCAACTCCAATACACCTGTAGGCGTTTTAGATGGTCCACGCCAACAGCTGACCATCTACGCGAACCCGCAGATGGTCCGCGCTAAAGAATACGGTAATTTGGTCATTGCGCAACGCAATGGTTTACCTGTTCGACTCGCCGACGTGGCGCGGGTTCAAGAAAGCTATGAGTCGATTAAAACTTTAGCAGCCTATAACGGTGAGCGCTCAATTGCGATTGCCATCTTGCGCCAACCCACGGCCAACTCAGTAGAAGTAGTCGACAAGATTCGAGAAATTATTCCGCAGTTTGAAAAGCAAATGCCTGCATCAGTTGCGATCAATCTCTTGATCGATCGCTCCGCATCGATTCGTGAATCCATCCATGATGTGAACTTCACTCTGATGCTCACGATTGCATTGGTGGTCATGGTAATTTTCTTATTCTTAAAGCAAGCGATTGCCACGATTATTCCGGCTCTATCTTTACCGGTCTCCCTCATCGGCGCCTTCTTCTTGATGTATTGGATGGGCTATAGCCTGGACAATATTTCCCTCTTAGGTATTACGATTGCCGTTGGCCTGGTGGTCGATGATGCGATTGTGGTGCTAGAAAACATCATGCGCTATGTTGAGCAAGGCATGCATCCCCTCAAAGCAGCCCTGAAAGGCAGTCGCGAGGTGAGCTTTACGATCTTCTCGATCTCGATTTCTTTGGTGGCCGTATTTATCCCGATCTTCTTTATGCCCGGCCCATTAGGATTACTCTTCAGAGAGTTTGCGGTTGTGGTCTCCCTATCCATTCTCGTATCTGCTGTGGTATCGCTCACCTTAGTACCGATGTTAGCGAGTCGCTTCCTGCCTAAAGATGGTCATACGAGTGAAAGCCGTCATCCTTTAGTGCTGAAGTTTGACGAATATTTCGCAGCCTTACTCAAAGTTTATGAACGCGCCTTAGACTGGTCACTCACACACCGGAATAAGGTGTTATTAGGTGCTCTGTCCACCTTCATCCTGACCGTAGTGCTCTTTGTCTGGAGCCCAAAAGGATTTTTCCCAGAAGAGGATATTGGCCAATTATTCATCACCACAGAAGCCGCTGAGGATATTTCGTTCACGGCGATGCTCGAATTACAAGATCAGGCTGCAGCTATCGTGCGCAACAATCGCAATATTGATAGCCTTGTGTCTATTCTAGGAGGTGGTGCGAGCACAGGCACAAACACAGGCCGTATGTTTGTGAACCTCAAGCCCCGTAGCGAACGTGTCCACATGAAAAAAGTGCTGGAAGAATTACGTAAAGAATTACGCGACATCCCCGGCTTGCAAGTTTATATGCGCCCGATACAAAACTTGCAATTAGGTGGCAAGGTGACGAAAAGCCGCTATCAGTTCATTTTACAAAGCGTAGGTTTTGAGGGAGTGAATGAGTGGTCAGCCAAGATGGTCGAAAAAATGCGCAGTGATCCGATTTTCCGCGACGTCACGACTGACTCACAATTGCGTGGCTTACAAGCGCAAATTGATATTGATCGCGAAAAAGCCGCCAGTGCTGGCGTCTCCATTGCCGATATACGTAGCGCTTTGTACTCCGCCTATGGTGAACGCCAAGTTTCTACGATTTATACCAGCGTGAATACTTATCAAGTGATCTTACAAGCAGCGCCTGAACATCGCCAGTATGAATCTGACCTAGCAGGTATTTATGTGCGTGGTCGCAGTGATAAGTTAGTCCCACTATCGAGCATTGCCAACTTCCGCCGTGCGATTGGTCCCACATCCGTGAATCACCAAGGCCAGGTACCCGCTGTGACCATCTCCTTTAACTTATCTCCTGACGCTGCTCTTGGAGATGCGACTAAGCGACTGGAGCAATTCACAAAAGAAATTGAACTGCCACCGACCATCATCACGAGTTATGGTGGCGACGCCGCTGTATTTAAGAGTGGTCAAAGTAGCCAGGTGATCTTGTTATTGGCTGCCGTCTTAGTGATTTATGTACTTTTAGGAGTCCTATACGAAAGCTATATTCACCCGCTAACGATTTTGGCGGGTTTACCATCAGCGGCTGTAGGCGCCCTGGTCTTTTTACGCGTCTTTGATCTAGAAGTGACCATGATTGCCACAATTGGTATCTTGCTCTTGATTGGTATTGTGAAAAAGAATGCGATTCTGATGATTGACTTTGCGCTAGATGCCCAAAGAAATCAAAACATGAAACCTTTAGAAGCCATTCGTACAGCCTGTCTATTGCGCTTTAGGCCCATCATGATGACGACCTTAGCCGCCTTAATGGGTGCCTTACCGATTGCTTTGGGTCTTGGCGCTGGCGCTGAATTACGCCAACCCTTGGGTATTGCCGTCGTGGGTGGTTTATTGGTCTCACAAGTGGTGACTCTATTAATCACTCCAGTGATTTATCTATACTTTGATAAATACAGTGGTGATGGCCCACTCGAGATAGCCCCTGAAATGCTTAAAGACTGATATGCGCCAAATTATTCTTGATACAGAAACGACTGGTTTAAACCCAAGCACTGGGGATCGCATTATTGAAATCGGCTGCTTAGAGATGGTCGATCGCCGCCTCACCGGTCGCCAGTTACACCACTACATCAACCCTGAGCGCGACATTGACCCAGGTGCTGTCGCTGTTCACGGACTGACGGTGGAATTTCTGTCAGATAAACCCGTCTTTGCAAGTATCGCTGATGAGATAGTGAGCTTCGTTAAAGATGCTGAAGTGATTATTCATAATGCCCCGTTCGATGTTGGCTTCTTAGATATGGAGTTCAAGCGCCTGAAATTGGGCACCTTTGAATCGCATATTGCGAAGGTCACTGACACACTCAAAGAAGCACGCGAAATGTTCCCGGGTAAACGTAATTCACTAGACGCTCTATGTGAACGCTTTGAAATTAGCAATGAACATCGCACTTTGCACGGCGCCCTCTTGGATGCCGAGTTATTGGCAGAAGTCTATCTCGCTATGACACGTGGCCAAGATGGCTTAGGTATCGATTTAGACCAATTAGAAGCTATTTCAGAGCTCAAACGCCAACCCTTACCTCAGGATCTTAAGGTACGGCGCGCTAATGAAGCTGAAGAGGCTGCTCACAGAGAATATCTTGTCGCCATAGAAAAGGCGGCTAAAAAGCCGCCTATTTGGCAATAAAACAGCTAATCCATGGCCAAGCGAGTCAATTACTCCTCGTAGCGATGTCGCGTAGCGTAATTAGCAAAGGCCTCATACAAGACTGGCAAGACCACTAAAGTGAGTAGTGTGGCACTAATCAAGCCACCAATCACAACTAAAGCCAAAGGCTTTTGCGTCTCCGAACCAATACCGCTTGATAAAGCCATCGGCAGTAAGCCTAACATCGCTAACATGGCTGTCATCAAAACGGTTCTTAAACGCTCAGTGGCGCCTTGCACAATCGCCTCTCGCAAAGTTAAACCTTCAATTTGCAGCTGATTAAAGTAAGTCACCAAGATCACACCATTAAGGACTGCCTGACCAAAGAGCGCGATAAAGCCGATGGCTGCAGATACAGATAGTGGTGTACCGGTAATAAATAAGAGTAATACACCACCAATCATGGCAAAGGGTACGTTCGAAATAATTAATAAAGCACTTTGTAATGACTTAAAGGCATTAAAGAGCAGTAAGAAAATCACCAAAATAGAGATAGGGATCACAATCGATAAGCGCTTCATGGCACGTTCTTGGTTCTCAAATTCACCCGACCACTCGATCCTGACGTCATTGACACTCACATGCTTAGCCACACGTGCTTGCATATCTTTCACGACACTACCCATATCGCGATCACGAATGAAAACACCAATTGAAGTGACACGTTGACCATTCTCACGACTGATATTCATGGCGCCAGAGACGGTTTTGAAATTCATGAGCTCAGACAGTGGTATTTGGGCACCTGTCTTAGTAGTCACCAAGGTGTTCGGTAAATTACCTAAATAACGCTGCGTTTCCTTCAACCTAACCACCACTGAGAAGTGGCGCTCACCTTCCCATAGCTCAGTAGCCACTCGACCACCCAAAGCAGTTTCAATCACATCCTGCAAATCTCCGACATTGAGTCCGTAACGGGCAGATTGAGTTCGGTCAATCTCGAGAATAAATTGTGGCAACTCGCCCTCGCGGTCAATAAAGGCACGTACGACGCCTTCAACTTGATTGACCTGATTTAAGATATCAACTGCCACCTCTTTGTTGTGATCCAAGTTATCTCCCAGAACCTTGATCACAATTTGTCCTTTAATCTGGGAAATACTTTCAAGAATGTTGTCGCGCACAGGTTGCGAGAAATTGGGCTCAATCCCCGGCATAGCTCTCAGATTATTTTCGATCTCACGAATAATGTGCGTCTTCTTATGCCAAAAGCGCCATTCTTTCTCGGGCTTGAGGTCAACCAATATTTCTACAGTGTTGATTAATTTTGGATCAGTACCATCATCAGGACGACCCACTTTGGAAATTGTCGATGAAACTTCAGGTGTTTGTGCAATGATGCTGCGCAAAAGGCGTGCTTGATCTTTTGCCTCAGTAATAGACACTGAGGCTGGCAAATCAATACTGATCCACATCGCGCCTTCATCTAACTCCGGCAAGAACTCACTACCCAAAAATTTACCCACCACTATGGTGAGCAACATCATGCTAAGAGCGATTTTGATGACTTTGCGTTTTTGATTGAGCGCCCAATCCAAGACAATGCGGTATTTTTCTTTACACCACCTCACCATGGAGGTGTCCTCATGCGCAATGTCTTTTTTAAGAAAGAGGTAACAGAATAAGGGGACCACCGTCAGTGACACAATCAGCGCCCCAATCAAAGCGGATGTTACCGTATAAGCCATGGGCGCAAAGATCTTGCCCTCGTGACGCTGCAGAGTAAAAATCGGGATATGTGCCGCAATGATGATGATGATTGAAAAAAGCGTGGGTCTTGCGACTTCAGATGTAGCTTTTAGAATCGCCCTCTTTCTTTCGCGAGCATGGCTAATCTGCTGATCATTGAGTTCACCTAATCGTCTGAAAATATTTTCTACCACAATCACCGCACCATCCACAATGATGCCAAAATCCATGGCACCTAAAGACAATAAATTGGCAGGTATACCGACAATAGTTAAACCAATAAAGGTCGACAATAGCGCTAGCGGGATGGTCATCGCTACGATCGCAGCCGCGCGCGCATTGACCAAGAATAAGTAGAGCACCAAAACAACTAAGATGGCACCCTCGACTAAATTACCAAAAACAGTTCTCAAGGTTTTATCAATTAACCAAGAACGATCGTAATAAGGCTCAATGGTCACACCCTTGGGCAATATCTCATCATTGAGCTTTTCTACTCTTTGCTTAATGCCCTCAAGTACTAAGGAAGGGTTCTCGCCCTTTCTCATTAATACTGTACCTACAACGATGTCGTCTTCCTCATCTTGAGCCATTAAACCCTGAGGTGGCGCATAAGTCGTTCTGATCTCCGCAATATCTTTAACCAGAATCGGCACACCCCGATTTTCAGCAACCACCACGCTACCAATTTCTGCAGAAGACTTAAATAGCCCTAAAGATCTCAAGAGGTATTGTTGTCGTCCTTCTTCAACTCGACCTCCACCCGCATTAGCATTGCCCCGGGATAAAGCTTCAAATAATTCTCCTAAGCTAACTTTATAGTCGCGCATCTTGGCTAAATTAGGATTGACCTCATACTGCTTGACCTGCCCACCTATCACGACCACATCAGCCACACCAGGCACTTGGCGCAGTTGTTTTTCAACCACCCAATCCTGCAATGTTCTTAACTCTTGCGTGTCTTTACCAATACCTTTGAGACGAAAACGATAAATCTCACCGATCGCAGTTGATAAAGGTGCGATCTCAGGTTGTATCCCGGGCGGCAAATCAACACTTCTAAGTCGCTCAGCGACCTGCTGTCTTGCAATAAAGTCTGTGGTCTTGTCATTGAAAGTGACCATCAAGAAAGAGAGTCCAAATTGCGTATGCGAAAAAATACGCACAGAATTAGGCAGCCCCGAGAGCGCGATTTCGATAGGGATCGTGACCTGCTTCTCCACCTCTTCAGCAGCTCTACCCGGATAAAGAGTAATGACATTCACCTGAATATCCGAGACATCAGGAAAAGCTTCCACGGGTAAGTTTTTAAATGCTAAAGCACCTGAAAGAATCAGAATCAGTAAACCCAAACTCACAAAGAGCTTTTGGTCTAGAGCAAACTGAATAATTCGATTGAGCATAGCTAGTTACCCACATGAACATCTAGAGGGTAATCCTCCAAAATCGGCTTTGCTGGTGTTATGAAAGACGGATCTCTAGATCCCTGTGAGCGCATATGGTCACGCAATATCTCATTGAGATATAAATTACCTTCCAATACAACGCGATCTTCAGGCTTGAGGCCTTCCATCACCTCCACCTTATCGGCAAAGCGAGCGCCTAAAGCAACACCTCGACGCGCAAATTTATTTTGCTCGACCTCAACAAAAACAAAATGATGAGTACCCACTAAGAAAACGGCTTTAGCTGGAACAACAATGCCCTCGATATTACTCAGAGGAATATCGCCTTGGACGTACATTTCTGCTCTTAATAATCGTGAGTTATTCGGTACCTCAGCACGAACTCTGATTGTGCGCGTCACAGGGTCAACAAAATCAGCAATCTGAATAATCTTGCCTGTCAGCTTTTGACTTGGGATGGCGTTGTTATAAAGACTGATCTCTGCCCCAATCGCAAAGCGCCCTAAATCGACCTCAGCGGCTTCTAAAGTAGCCCATAAATGGCTAGGATCTGTGATCGTGAACAAATAACCCGCGCTTGCATCACTAGTGATTTCGCGACCCGGATAAATATTTCTCTCGACGACCATACCATCTTGAGTCGCCTTGAGTGCAAAAACCTGGTTCACTTGCTGATAATCAGAGTCCAGATTCTTCAATCTGGCATGCGCACGTTGATACTCCGCCTCTGCTTGCTCAGCATCAGCCTGAATTTGGTCATACTCTCTCTTAGAAAGAATGCCATGTTGATATAAATCCTTGGCACGTATTAGATTATTTTTAGCTAAACGTGCCTGAGCTTGAGCTTTCTTGGCATCTGCTTGTGCAACTCCAAAATCAGGCGACTGGATAGTGGCTAAGACTTGACCCTTCTTGACCACTTGCCCAAGCTGCACCTCAACAGATTGCACGCGCCCTGAAAATGGGCTGAGCATTTTTGCAGTTTTTTCTTCGTTCCAAACCAAACGCCCAGGCAAACTAATGATTTGCGTACTACCAGCACTCAGATCAACCACCTTAATACCATTAATAGGTTTATTAGTGCCTGTAAAGCTCACATAATTTCCCTCAATCACAGGCTTAACAACGATCTTGCTGGGCGTATAGGAACATTTAGCAATGCTGACTAAGCACCAAATGATCAGACTGATATAAATGATTTTTAATACGATCCGGTGATGTGCCTGCCAAAAGCGTTGTGGCTCCGCAGGTAAATGGGTACTTAATTGTGTAATCAGCCCTTGCTCCAATTGTCGAGCACTCTGCAGAAGACGTCCATGACGCAGATAGTCAATTGCTCTACGCAGAAGCTTGATAAGCAATTGCTGAACAAATCGCCACAACCAAATAATTAAGGCAAGACTGTCTTTCAAAAAGGGAAATATTTTTTTCATGGTCTTAGGTCTTCCACTTCAATCAAAAGCCGGTAAAGCACTTGGCTTTTGGCATACTCGGCCTGTATTTGTGCAGCCTCACTGCGTACGATTCTTAGGGTTCTCCTCGTATCGAGTAAGTCCAGTAATTGAATAGCCCCTTTTTGATAGGCATATTCTGCTGACTTAGCAGCATGTTCAGCAGCAGGCAAGATGTCTTCTTGTAAACGAATATGCCTTGCTTGATTGGCCTTGAGGATTTTTTCTTGCTCAAGAACTACTTGTAGGGCATCTCTTTCCGCACGTAACTGCTGATCACGAGCCTGGTAATACTCCACCTCTGCTTTACGAGCCTCGCCTTGATAGGCATGTCTTACAAATAAGGGAATGCTCACACCAATTGAGTAGGTATTGATCGTGCCATTATTGGCTAGACCAGTCACCGGTTGATGGTTGTATTGCAGCCCGATCGTTGGATCTGGAATTTTTAGAGCACGCCCCACCAAGCGTTGGTTTTCTGCGCTAATGGTTTTTTGACGTAACGCCTGCAAATCAGGGCGTTGCAGTAATTTTTCATAATCCAAGGTTGGCCATGACTGCATGGGTGTTGGCCAATTTTTAGCGAGCTGTAGACTTTCTAGCCCTTTTTGATAAGCCAATAATTGAGCGAATTGAGTTTGGTTTTTAACTAGCTCAATCTGTGCAAGCTCAAGATCATTTTGGGTTCTCTGAATATCGATGAGTAAACGCTGATATTCAAATTGAGAAATATCTCCAGCACGATGACGAATTTCTGCCACCTCTTTAGCGCGGATATTTAACTGACTTAAATCACGCAAATCTTGATTTCTTTGAGTCGCTGCCAAAAGATCAAAATACGCGTGCTGCACCTTCACAAGTGCCAATTTTTCATTGAACTTCAAGTCATATTGCGCTGCCACTTCGAGCGCATCAGCAGCGCGAATCTTATATTTCCCCTTACCACCCAACTCAAAGAGTTGATCGATGCGCGTACCCGTTTCCATACGACTGCGATTTTCAGGATATTGGCTTGGGTGTAGATTCAACATACTGACCCCATAACTGAAATTCGGGTTCGGTCTTTGCTTCAGTATTTTGGCATCGGCTAATTGACCTTCATATTGCCAACGAAAAGCCTGGAATTCTGGGCCACATTGAAGCGCACGCTCCATCGCTTGAGCCAAGTTGAGCTGTGCTGGGGCAAGCGTTTCACAGGCTGAAGCTTGAGCCAATACGGACCCACTCAAACAACTTGAGAGAATTAAAAGGAATAAATTCTTTTTAGAGTAAATCATCACATCAATATCAGAGCCCAAGTAATTAAAAAATTAATCATGCTCAAAAGAACCGCCGCACTACCAATATCCTTCACGACTTTGGATAGTTCGTGATAGTCCATTGATACTCGATCAATTGCTTTTTCTAAACCCGTGTTGAGTAGTTCGACAATGAGTACTAAAAGACTGGAAGAAATTAAAAGTGCTTTTTCAATATTGCTATTACCAAAGTAAATTGCTAAGACTATGAGCACTGGCAAAAGACAAGCCTCAAATTTAATTGCCTCTTCTGTTCGCCACGCAGAACGTAAGCCCGCCAGCGAATAAGCAAATGCATAGATCAAACGTCGCTTTAAAAATGAAATCACTCTCACTCCCAACAATCTACTCTACGATTAATGATCGTCTGCACCGTGAGCATGTATGCCCAACATATCGCAGCGCTTGCTATGACATGAGATAGAAAATGAGCCCCTTGCATCATGCGTGCGAGCCCCATCAAGCTACCCATCAATAGACCAAACCATAAAATCACTCTAGCCAGAAGAGGATGTGACACCGCCAGTGCCGCCGCCCAGGCAAGCCACATATAGCCACCAGCCGCATGCCCCGCAGGGAAGCATTGGCTTCCTAGACTTTCTAGACTATTTTCCCAAAGATGCACATATGGACTAGCACCACCTAAGCCATCAATACTCCAAGGACATTGTTTTGCAGTGATGCGCTTCAATCCAGTGATCAGTAGCGGTAAAAACAGAATTCCTCCAGCACCCCAGATAGCCTGATGGATGCTGATCCATTTTTTTCTGACAGCATAAATGGCCAATAGTATGGAGAAAAAACCTAATAGATACATTAAGTTTTTGAGACTGTGGTGCAATAACGTATCCAGCAGCCAGTGATGTCTCCAGGCAAATACTTGCGTCTGGTGATTGAAAAATTGTTGCTCTAACCAAAAATCTAAATGACTGTAATCAGCAAGCCAAACCCCTGCAATCAATGCCACAAAGACCTTAACTTGGGGGACTAGAGAAGCATAACTCGCCTTAGCCATGACATACCTGCGACAGATCCATCTCTTGTTTTTTACTGGCCGTCTGTATATTGAGTAAGCCTAGAACTGTGTGGAAGATATGGTCGTGATGAGCAGGATCTTTTGACTGCTGTTTTAAACAGGCAACAGACTTTGCATATGTCTTTTGATATTGCTCGGAAAACCAAAACATCATGGGTACTTCTTTTTGCTCTTTAGGTGCAATCGCATAAGGCATACCATGCAAATAAACACCCTTTTCACCTAATGATTCGCCATGATCTGAGACATAAATCATGCTCACATTTTTATTCTTTTGCTTCTCCAGAAGATCAATGACGCCAGACAACAATTTGTCGGTATAGCGAATACTATTGTCATAAGCATTGATCAGACTCTCTTTCGAACAGCGATCAAGATTAGTATCACGACACTCTGGCTGATAGAAAGCATAGTTTTCAGGATAGCGTTTGTAATAGGCTGGGCCATGATTACCGATCTGATGAAGAACAATCACCTGATTACCGGCTTGGTGATCTATTGACCACTCCAAAGCACTCAAAAGATTACTGTCATAGCAGTGCCCCTCAAAACAGTCTTTCGGATCTGAGAATTTTTTAGCATCCACAAACTCAAGACCCGCACAAACTCCTTTACAACCCGACTGATTGTCAATCCATGTCACTCCAAAACCGACTTTATGAACTATGTGAAGTAGGTTTTGTGTTTCTTTAATCTTTCTCTCACTGTAATTCTCTCGGCCATAAACAGAAAACATACAAGGGACCGATGTTTCAGTGTTAGTACCGCAACTGACTGCATAAGGAAAGTTAATCACATCCTTTTTACGCAATAGTGGCGTGGTATCTCGTGAGTAAGCACTAAGACCCCAGTTCGCTGCACGAACGGTCTCACCCACAACAATCACCATCAACTCATTTTTTTTATCGACTGGAGCCTGATATTGAGCATCTTCTCCTATTTTGACTAATTTTTCTGCTGGCACAGCCTTAAGCACTGTGGCCTGTCTGATGCCAGACACCACCATACCGACTGGAATAGCATAGTGTCGCAAATCATGATGATTGCGCATGACACTGGTAAAAGTCTTAAGCTGTGGCAGCAAACACACCAAGCTCAATACCAGTGTGGCTGACACACCAATCAACTTATGCGTAACTTTGCGCGTTACAGTCAGCTTTGAAATACGCGTACTCAGCCCCAACAAAACGACAGGCACACTATAAATCCACACACTCCACAACCAACGCCAACTCAGTAATTCTCGCGATTCTGCATAATCAGTTGCTAACAAATTAGCCATCATGCTAGTGTCATAGTGGACGTCATAAGTGTTACTAAAGTGCGCCGCACTGGCCACCGCCAGAGTAACCAGTACTAATACTATCTTCTGGCTACGCCCCCATGAAATGAGACTCAGAATCCAATAGTTCAGAGTCGTCAGCAGAACAAATAGTGCCAATCCAAAAATGGCCTGATTGGTCAAAGATTGATCTGTCTGAATATCAGACAGCTGAGCCCACAACTTCTGATTGAGCAGAGTAGAAATATACAAACTCAGGATCAATGTATAGATTTCTGAGTGGATTGTGACTTTAGGCCAAGACTTATAAATATCAAATATTCTGTGCATGCCGCACAGTAGCTGAATTTGTGCTTGTTTTAATTAAGGAAAAATTAAGAAAGGGCCTTTATTTAGGCCCTTATAAAGAATGTAAGAAGTTTGTCTAGATCAATTGGCTTTAGGCGGAAAAACCTTATACCAATAACCATAAGCCCAACATGCAGCACAGAATGAAAACATCCATTCCATACTGGAGAAAATGATCAGCGCAGTTGTTGGTACGACCCAAAATGGATGACCGGTAAAAAACAAGATACTTGCGACGCTCGCTGCAATAAACAGAATTTTGTTAGCAAACATCTTGGCGCCCGCGTTCTCTTTTTTTCCGGCAATGCCCATACGGTTCATGACCGCTGAGAACAAACGATGGGATGGGCAGCGATAGTGCCCAAAAAAACCTCTGACTAAACCCATCAGAGCCAAGATCGGCAGGAGGTATGGAAAGCCTAAGAGCGCCACTAAACATACGGCAAATGTAATGAATGCCTCAAAGCGAGCCACATTGGCATTCACGGGAGGGATATCAAAACGTAGCATGTTTACTCCTTTTATCACTTAATAATATATAAGTTTATATTATGTTTTTAGATTAGTCATCTAGGGTTTTAGCCTAACTATAGGCGCCCTGTCACCAAGAGGTCTTTAAGTTTATGGCTGTCTTGTGAAAAACGTATTTCAACGACCCGCCAGTTCTCCAAACGCAAGATGGTGACTGACGCTTTTTGACGCGGAAACATGGCCAATGTCTGGGCATCCTGGCCCAAACCGATTGAATATTTGAGTTTTTGCATATTCGGCAATGCGACAAAACGACTCACTAAGCTTGGCATTTTGCTAATGTCGGCTAAATAGACCATATTTTTTTGAGCAAGCTCATGCTGCTCCTTACCCTCTAAAACTTGGTTCATGATTTCACTAGCAGCATGATCGGGAGCAAAGAAAATCCACTCAGTCGTTTTTTGGATTAAGAGATCTCTTTCGTATTGATCAGTAAAGTTTTTCTGACTCACTTCGACACCAATAGTGATCGCATTTGCTTGGGCCAAGACGATATTGTGCACAGCGAACAATGAAATGAATCCTATGATGCTCTTCAAAAATAAACGCAAAATACTCTCCTATAAAACTTTCGAATAAGCCGAACTTGTCTTTGCCAAACGCAAGTGACGATCAAAGACCATCGCTACCCGACGTGCTAATAAGCGCCCACGCAATGGCACATGGATGCCATGTTCACTCAGCTCCACAAGGCCTGAACGCTGTAAATCTTGAAGCTCGCGATACTCATCCTCGAAGTAAGTCAGAAAATCAATCTGGTACTTTTGGGCAAATGCTTTTGTATCTAAAGAAAATTGACACATCAACTCACTGATTAACTCGCGACGCAACAGATCATCAGCGCTGAGTATCAATCCACGCATCACAGGCAAATGGCCTTGATCAAGCGCTGCATAATACTCATCTGTGGTTTTGACATTTTGTACATAGGCATTATCTACCTTACCAATGGATGAAACACCAAATGCCAATAGATCACATTCAGCTTGGGTTGAATAACCCTGGAAATTACGATGTAAGCGCCCTTCCCTTTGCGCCACACTGAGCTCGTTATCTGGTTTTGCAAAATGATCCATACCAATAAAGCCATAGCCGGCATCTTGTAACTGCTCAATGGTATTGGCTAAGATTTGTAACTTGTCGACTGCGATGGGTAAATCTATCTCAGCAATGCGGCGTTGCGGCTTAAATAAATGAGGTAAATGCGCATAGCTATAGACCGATAAGCGATCAGGATTCATCTGAATCACTGCCGCTACCGTTTCAGAAAAAGTCTTCGGTGTCTGTTTCGGTAAACCATAAATCAGATCCACACTACTTGAAGTAAAACCATACTTTCGAGACCAATCCAGAACAGCCTGCGTTTCAGAAATCGTTTGGATGCGGTGTACCGCTTTTTGCACATCGGGATTAAAGTCCTGAACTCCCAAGCTAATGCGATTAAAGCCCAAATCAGCCAAGAGAGCGATATCAGACTCTTGCACACGACGAGGATCAATCTCAATCGAGTATTCGCCGCCATCCAAAAACTCAAAATGGCTTTGGATATGAGCCATGAGCTCTTTCATCTCATCATGCGATAAAAAAGTGGGTGTACCCCCGCCCCAATGCAATTGCTTAATTGGAATCTTTCTCCCTAGTCGACCCATCGCAGTAACGACCTGATCCATCTCTTGCGCCAAATATCGAATGTATTGAGCGCTACGACGATGATCCTTCGTAATAATCTTGTTACAACCACAGTAGTAACAAATATTGGGACAAAAAGGGATATGAAAATAAAGCGATAGCGGCTTTTGCTCTGCTGCCACTCGCTTGAGAGCTAAAAGATAATCAGATTCACCAAAATCAGCGCTAAATCGATCGGCCGTAGGATAGGAGGTATAGCGCGGGCCATTAATATCAAAACGCCGCAAGAGCTCAGGCTGAAATAAAGCCTCAGAGGCATTAGATACGAGACGAAGATGAGGGCTGGTCACCCCATCATTGTAGTGACCAGCCTGTGTAGACTTTCTGCGTTAAATCAAATGCAAGCCTGATTTTGCAGAAAAAAGGTCTTTTTTAGCCGTTGACTGGCATCGTAAAGCTAGGACCTGCGGCGATGGTTTCTGGCCAACGCTGTGTGACAGCCTTCATACGGGTGTAAAAGCGAACGCCCTCAGGACCATGCACATGATGATCTCCAAACAAGCTGCGTTTCCAACCCCCGAATGAGTGGAATGCCATAGGTACTGGAATTGGCACATTCACACCCACCATACCTACTTGAATACGGCTGACGAATTCGCGGGCGGTATTACCGTCACGCGTAAAGATAGCCGTACCGTTACCGTACTCATGAGCATTAATCAAATTAATCGCTGTTGCCACATCAGGCACACGCATGACACTTAATACAGGGCCAAAGATTTCTTCGCGGTAGATTTTCATCTCAGGCGTGACGTGATCAAACAAGCAACCTCCTAAGAAGAAACCGTTTTCACAACCCACCACCTGAATACCACGGCCATCCACAATCAGTTTGGCGCCTTCGTTAAGACCTGACTCTACATAAGAAGTGACTTTCTCTAGATGGGCCTTCGTTACTAATGGGCCCATATCAGCACCCGGTGTGAGTCCATTGCTGACTTTAAGGGTTTTGATGCGCTCTGCTAATTTCTGAATCAAGGCATCACCTACATCACCCACAGCCACCGCTACAGAAATCGCCATACAGCGCTCACCTGCAGAACCGTAAGCGGCACCCATCAAAGCATCAACTGCCTGGTTTAAATCTGCATCAGGCATCACCACCATATGATTTTTTGCACCGCCCAAAGCCTGTACACGCTTGCCATGCTTAGCCGCTGTCTCATAGATATAAGAAGCAATCGGTGTTGAACCGACAAAACTAATCGCTTTGACATCGGGGTGTGTTAACAATGCATCAACGGCTGTTTTATCTCCCTGCACCACATTAAATACACCCTTGGGCAAACCAGCCTCCTCCAACCACTTTGCAACGAGTAGAGTGGCTGATGGATCACGCTCTGAAGGCTTGAGTACAAATGTATTGCCGCAAGCGATCGCCACGGGATACATCCACATCGGCACCATCGCCGGGAAATTAAAAGGAGTAATACCGGCACATACACCTAATGCTTGACGCATCGTCCAGGCATCCATGCCTGTGGCAATTTGCTCGGTGTACTCACCTTTGAGTAACTGCGGAATACCACATGCAAAATCAACTACCTCTAAACCACGAGCGATTTCACCTTTGGCATCATCAAAAGTTTTACCGTGTTCACGTGTAATCGCTTCAGCTAATTCATTAACGCGTGCCTCGATAATCTGCTTGAAATTGAACATGACCTTCGCGCGACGGGTCACAGGGGTCGTTGACCAGGCTGGGAAAGCCGCTTTCGCGGCAGCTACTGCCTGACCGACTTGATCAGCATTGGCCAATTCGACTTGGGCACGAACAGCCCCCGTTGCGGGTTCATAAACGGGTGCTGTAGCACCCCCAAACTGCACTTGTTGCCCATTAATATGGTGGCCAATAATTATTGACATATTTTTGTCTCCTGCTTCATTTATAGTGTTTATAGTATGACTGCTGCAACTATAGCCTGTTTGAACTTTTTACCGATCAATACATTGCTAATTAATGACACCCAATTATTTTAGAGCTTTTATCTATTTTGGTCTTACGCTCTGCGCGACAAGCCTGAGCGGCTGTGCCATGGTAGCTACCTACCCGGTCACAGCGGCTAGCGTAGGCACAACCGTAGCGACAGGCAAAAGCCCGACGGACCATGCTGTGTCGGAGTCAGCAGGCAAAGATTGCTCCATGATGCGCGTATTCGAAGGAAAACCAGTCTGCGAAAGACGTTTAAGACCCGACGAGGTCCCCGTAGAAGACCTCACGCGCCAAAAAAAGGTCGTACCGACCCGTTAAGCGCAACTGATTTGCCCCAATCTTTGAGGGCAGGACGAATAAAGACCGAATGAATCCTTATTGCAGAGTGTCTTTAAGAGCGGGGATCACCGGTAAGGCAATCACATCAATACCCTCTTCCCGCAATTCAGCAGCCTCGTCAGCACTCGTTTGACCACGAATACTGCGCTCAGGAGCTTCACGATAATGAATCTTGCGCGCCTCTTCGGCAAAGTTATCGCCCACGTCTTCCGTTTTTTGCATCAGATCACGCATGGCTTTAAGCATCGTCGCCTGAATCTGCGCCTGTAACTTAGCACTTTCATTGCCTGAGAGCACCATGGCATTGCCAGTATCGGCTGGGACGGTTTCCACTGGAGGCTCGGTCATTTTTTTTGAAATTCTAGGCGCAGAGGGTAAACGAGTGATCTCATCACTATCACAGACTGGACAGCGCAAGAGACCTTGCTCTTGCTGGTCATGCGCATCCTGCTCTGAAGCAAACCAACCTTCAAAGTGGTGATCTAATGGGCAAGCGAGGTTATAAACTTTCATGATTCGTCATCTATTTGGTGCCAATCTAGAAGTTTTCAAGTGAAATACTTTTTAAATGGTGCACCTGCACCTCTATTGTGCCACAAAGCCCCGTTTTCATAAGGGCTAACCCTAGTTATCCTAATACAATCTATGATGATTACATTCATATAAACCTAGCAAGACTAGATTAATAAGAGACAACCATTTTGGCTAATAAAAAAATACTCATGAAAGCCAGCCGACTCCAATGGAGTCACTTGCTCAGCGCCCTTGCTATGAGTGCATGTGCTCTTAGCTCATCATGGGTGAATGCCAACCCAACTGCGAAAATAAAACAGCTACAACTAAACGATTTAATTAGTTTGGCGCTGGAAAATAATGCGGAAGTCCAAATCTCTAAAAATGAGACTCAAGCAGCTGCAGGACAACTGAGTACTGCTCGAGCTATTCCAAACCCACAATTTGAAACCTTGCGAGGTGACCAAAAACGCCAAGGTGGTAGCGTGAGCACTGTGGAATCCCTGTCAGTGACACAACCCATAGACATGCCTTATATGCGTGTACCTCGCGTCAATGCGGCGGAGAAAAATCTCAAGGCGATTGAGGCCTCAGAGCTCTTAAAACGACATGAAATTGTGGCACGCGTCAAAACTCGCTATTACGAATACATTCGTCGTGTTGAAGAGCTTAAAGCGGCCAATGAAGACCTTGATTTAACTCGCCAAATCCGCGATCGTATCCGCCTACGTTATCAAGTCGGTGAAACAGCGAAGTTTGAGTTAATTCGTGCTGAAACCGACTTACTGAATGTGCAAATCAATACTCAAGCAGCCAAATCACGCTTAGATCAAGCGAAAGCTCAATTACGCTTAGTGGTGGGCACTAAAAATCTACCCACTCAGTTTGAAATTAAGTTTCAAGATATTCCGAAGGACAACCTTCCTTCGCTAGAGACTCTCTTGGCTGAAGTGAAAGCGCAAAACCCCGAAATTAATCGCGCCCGTCTCCAGCTCGAGAGTAATCAATCTCGCCTAAGCCTAGAGAGAAATACCCGCCTACCTCAATTAGCCTTTAAAGGGCAAGAAAACAAAGAACCGGACTTTACCAATCGTAGCTATGGCGTGGTAGTGACGATTCCGATTTGGGACTGGCGGATCGGTCAAGTACGTGAGGCAGCGGCCAATGTCGCTCGCTCACAGAATCAATTGAACTATCAAACTCAATTACTTGAAACTCAGCTTGAGCTGGCTTATGAGCAATATGAAATTTCTTCATATCAAGTACGCACGCTCGAAAATGAAGTGATCCAACAAGCCACCGATGCACGTCGAATTGCTGAAGCTTCGTTTCGCTTTGGAGAACGTGGCCTTTTAGAGTACTTGGATGCTCAAAGAACTTTGCGTGCTGCTCGTGCAGACTTGATCCGTGCCAAATTCGAACTCGCTAGCATCATTATTGAAATCGAACGTTTACGCGCCAATCCCGATAACCTTTTAGTCAAAGCAAACCCTTAAGATGAAATTACCTCTCTTACAAAGCCTTCGCGATAAAGTAGTTCCCATCAAAGACTGGGCTATCAAGCAATCGGGCCAAGCGATTGATGTCGCCAAGGAGTTTCAGGGAACCATTAATAAAACGACTCGTGAACTAGCTAATAAAAAAGCGCCCAAACTAGTAGAGGTTTTTGATAAATCCCCTGCTGCAGTTCAATCGGCGACCCCCTTGTTACCTTGGGTCATTTTGTTCGTTTTCATACTCTATATTTTTGATGTCTTCGACCATAAGCCCTCACCGGTGCGCATCCAAGACCCCGAAGTGGTTTACGTGAACGAGGATATTCTGAATATGGTGGAAATCGGCGAGGTCGCCGTGCGCCCTTTCATTGAAGTGGTGCGCGTATCCGGACGCGTTGATTTTCATGAGTCCCACTTAGCTCGCATTGGTGCTAATGTCACAGGTCGCGTCACCGAAATGCTCGCATTGCCAGGTCAGGTCGTGAAAGAAGGTGATTTATTAGCAAAGATCACGTCCACCGAACTGACTCAATCACAATTGGCTTATATCAAAGCACGCAATACCAGCGATCTGGCTAACCGCGCCGCTGAACGTGCCAAGATTCTGTACAAAGAAGATGTGATTGCTTTGGCTGAATTACAGCGTCGTGAATCGGAGGCTGCCAATGCCCGAGCTGAACTTCGCGCTTCTCAAGATCAATTACTGGTGCAAGGCATGACTAGAAAAAGTATTGATCGTTTGGCACAAACAGGTGTGATTGAATCGATCAATCCGGTCACTGCAACCATTCCGGGTGAAGTCGTTGAACGTCAAATTAATCGCGGCCAAGTTGTGCAGCCTTCTGATGCCTTATTTACGATTGCCAACTTGGATCATTTATGGGCCATCGCGAATATTCCAGAAACGAATGCGCCTTTGATTAAAAAGGGTCAGAAACTACAAATTCAGATTGTGGCCTTAAACAACGCCATCATCGATGGTGAAGTGTCTTTTGTCAGCTCTATCGTGAACCCGGAAACTCGTACTGTGAAGATGCGTGCCGAGGTGAACAATAAAGATCGACGCTTACGCCCTGGCATGTTAGCCACTATGCTCATTGAAAGTGAACCTGTACCGGCCCTCACAGTCCCCGCAGAAGCGGTCGTTCGTGATGGTAACTATGACCACCTGTTTGTGCGTGGCGAAGATAATGTTTTCAAGATGGTGACCGTCAAAACAGGGCCTGAGAGCAAAGGCTTGCGCCCCATTTACTCAGGCATTGAAGCCGGTCAAAAAATTGCCACCAAAGGGGCTTACCACCTCAATACAGAACGTAAAAAGCAGTTAAGCGGTGGTAGCAAATGATTGACAGAATTGTCCGCTTCGCTCTCCAGCAGCGACTCTTAGTCATTGTTATTTCTATTGCTTTATTTTTTGTCGGCCTCTTGGCTGTCAAGAAATTATCTGTAGATGCCTTTCCTGATGTAACCAACGTTCAGGTCCAGGTCGCCACCGAGGCACCCGGTCGCTCACCTGAAGAAGTCGAACGTTTCATCACAGTACCGATTGAGATTGCCATGACAGGCATGCCCGGTCTAGTGGAAATGCGTTCTTTAAACCGTAACGGTATCTCTGTCGTTACTTTAGTGTTTACGGATAAAACAGATATCTACTTTGCTCGCCAGCTAGTCATGGAGCGCTTAATGGAGGTGGTGCCTCGTATGCCCGAGGGCGTGGCACCTGTCATGGCGCCACCCTCTACAGGTCTGGGTGAAATCTACCAATACACCATAGAACACCCTAGCGATGGTAATCGCGAATTGACAGTCGATGAACTCAAAGAACGTCGCATCATCCAAGATTGGGTGGTACGCCCCATGTTGCGCTCCATCCCTGGGGTTGCTGAAATTAATACCATGGGCGGCTATGCACAGGAATATCACGTTTTAGTAAACCCAGATCGCTTACGCCACTATCAACTACGTCTTGAAGATGTGTATACAGCCCTGGCACGCAATAACGCTAACTCTGGCGGCGGGCAACTCCCCGTATTTGCCGAACGTTATTTGATTCGTGGCTTAGGCCTCATTACAAAAACCGAAGATATTGGACAGATTGTTCTTAAAGAAGTACGCGGCACGCCAGTCTTTGTGAAAAACGTGGCCGAAGTCACCATTGGTAGCGAAGTCAGACAAGGGGCCATTATTAAAAATGGGGCCACTGAGTCTGTAGCCGGTATTGTGCAAATGGTTCGCGGCGCTAATGCGCGTGAGGTCGTCAATCGTATCAAAACCAAAGTAGAAGAGATTAATGAATTGCGTCTGCTACCAGAAGGTTTGCAGATCGTCCCCTTCTATGACCGTACCGATCTCGTCAATGCGGCTATGTTTAACGTGGCCAAGGTGTTGATTGAGGGCATCATCTTGGTGATCATCGTGCTCTTTATTTTCTTAGGCGATGTGCGCTCATCTCTGATTGTGGTGGCGACGCTCGTACTGACACCATTGTTGACTTTCTTAATGATGAATCGCTATGGCATCTCTGCGAACCTCATGTCCTTAGGAGGTCTTGCGATTGCGATTGGTATTATGGTCGACGGTTCAGTCGTTGTGGTTGAAAATACCTTTGCCAAACTCGGTGAGCGCTTAAAGCAAGGTGAATCCAAGAATCGTATTGTTTTAGAAGCTGCAGCTGAAGTCGGCAAACCCGTGCTCTTTGGTGTGGGTATCATTATTTTGGTCTTCATGCCTTTACTCTCATTAGAAGGCATGGAAGGAAAGATGTTTGCACCTTTGGCTCTGACCATCGCTATTGCATTAACCATCTCCCTACTTCTGTCCTTCACCCTGTCTCCAGTACTGTGTTCCTACATCCTCAAGGGGGGCGCTGAGCACGATACGAAATTCGTCGCCAAACTCAAGGCGCCCTATATGCGCTGGCTAGACTGGTGTTTGGCCAATCCAAAACAGGTTGTACAGCGCTCGATATTGGCCCTAGGTGCAAGCTTGGTAGGCTTTGTGCTCTTGGGTAAAGCATTTATTCCAGTCATGCAAGAAGGTGCTGTCACGCCTGTGATTGTGCGCGCTCCTAATATCTCATTAGAAGAATCGATCAAGCTTGAATTCGAGGCGATGAAGCGCATCATGACCATTCCGGGGGTAGAAAAAGCCGTCTCCCGCTTAGGTCGCGGTGAGTCACCCGCAGATCCGGGACAACCTTTTGAGTCTGATCCGATTGTGTCTCTAAAACCATTAGGTGATCGCGATCTGACACAAGAAGAAATTGCGAATCAAATTCGTGAAAAACTCAAGACCCTCCCTGGTATTGAGCTAGCGATTTCACAACCCATCGCTGCTCGTGTTGATGAAATGGTCTCGGGCGTACGCTCGCAAGTGGCTGTCAAGATCTTTGGCGATGACTTAGAGACACTGAAAAATTTAGGCACCCAAATGGGTGTGATTCTTAGTAGCACACCGGGTAGCACTGACTTACGTATTGAACAAGTCTCAGGCCAAAACTACATCAATATCAAAATTAATCGTGATGCGATTGCGCGTCATGGTATCAACGTAGCAGATGTCAATGATGTGATCGAAACGGCCATCGGTGGCAAGCAAGCCACAACAGTCTTTGAAGGGGAAAGACGCTTTCCACTGGTCCTACGCTACCCTATCGACTACCGTAATGATATTAAAGCGATCGAAAATATTGCTTTGCGCTCCCCTAATGGCGCACTGGTCTTAATGAAAGATTTGGCTGAAATTGCGATTATTGATGGTCCCGCTCAGATCTCCCGTGAATCGGGTAAACGTCGCCTCGTGATTGGTGTTAACGTCACCGGTCGCGATTTGGGTGGCTTTGTAAAAGAAGCGCAAACTCGGATAGCCAAAGAGATGACTATCCCCAGTGGTTATTACCTAGAATGGGGTGGCCAGTTTGAAAATATGGAACGTGCGATGGCCCGCCTAATGATCATCATTCCATTGACCATCGCCGCCATCTTCTTCTTGCTATTCATGCTATTTAAATCAGTCCGCTTAGCCGGCCTCATTATCTTAGTCTTACCTTTCGCTTCGATTGGTGGTGTTTTTGGTCTTTTAATCTCAGGGGAATACCTCTCTGTTCCAGCGGCAGTCGGCTTCATCAATTTATGGGGTATTGCCGTTTTGAATGGCGTGGTCTTGGTCTCCTTCATTAAACAATTACGTGAAGATGGGCTCTCATTGCGAGAGGCTCTCATCGATGGTTGCACACATCGCTTTAGACCTGTCATGATGACTGCGAGCGTTGCGATGCTCGCACTGATCCCCATGCTATTCTCCAGCGGTCCCGGCTCTGAAGTGACCCGCCCCTTGGCAGTCGTTGTGATTTCAGGGTTGATTACCTCTACCTCATTAACACTCTTGGTTTTACCCGTACTCTACGGATGGTTTGAAGATAAGGAGACAGAAGCATGAAAGAAATCAAAGCCATCATTCGCCCAAATAAATTACCCATCCTGAGAAACACCTTGATGGATACCCCTGGTTTTCCAGGAATGACGGTCTCGAAAGCTGAGGGTTGCAGCGCCCCTAACAAAGTAGAAAAAGCATCGATTAAGGATGAGTTAACGGATTACACGCAAAAGATCCGTATTGAAATCGTCTGCCCCGATGAGGTCGCAGATCTCCTCATGGACAAAATTATCCACGTCTGCCAAACCGGTCAAGTCGGTGACGGCATTGTCTGGATGACTGATGTGACTAAAGCCGCTTTTATTGCTAAGGGCCTGTGATAATTAGGGTTTAGCGAAGCGCAATTGGTCTAACAAAACTTTAGGGCTCATGTCTTTGATCTGTGCCTCTGCACGATATTGAGACACGCGACGTAGAGGTTTCTTCCAACCTCCACCCACTGTTAAGTAACTCAACCACCCCTTTTGAGACAGCGCTTTTTTCTGTAACTCAATCGTCGCTGGGCTGGGTGCTGCGAAGTTTTTCACAATCTCACGCTTTTTAAATAGCATTTTTAAATTACCGTGGGACTCAAGCGCTTGGACTTCAAAATAAGGCTCGGCAATCGCGCGCAAACTATATTCACTGAAATAGTACAAATGTGCTTTAAAGTAAATATTGTGTGGTGATGCATCTTGCTGCAAGATGTTGGGTACTTCGACAAAGAAATACCCGCCTGGCTTGAGTGACTCAAATACTTTACGCATCACCGCATCGGGTTTTGGCATATGCTCAAGCACATGAAACATCGTGATTACATCCGCTGATTGAGCCTCCAAAGCATCAATTGTCGCAGTGTCAATGCGCATATCGTAGACCTGGCGTGCAAACTCAGAATACCCTTGATTAGGCTCAATGCCACGCGCGGCAAAACCATGGCTATGAGCCATATAAACAAACTCACCACCACCTGCACCAATATCAATCAACTGCTGACCATGGATCTTGCCTAAATGCTTTTCTAGAAAATGAACCCGATCGAGGGCTGCCAAACCAGCGCGTCTAACATATTTGATTTTGGGCTGATAAACACTCTTGTAGTCGGTACGATAGTGATGCGAGTAATAGATCTTCAACTCGTCTTCCGTTGGAATATGGGCCTGCTGAATCAAACCACAATGATGGCAATGTAGGATCTCTAAAGACGCTTTTGATTTGGCGTCTTGATGTTGTTCTTGATGAAGAACCTCAGTTCCACATTGTTGGCATTTTTTCACTATTGAACTCGACTATGGGGGCTTTTTTAGAGAAGATCTCTCAAAACAGCCTGTATTGGACACTAAGTGATACAACTTGAGGCTAGGGGTATTCCCCTAGCAAAGCCTAGCGTATCACTTGTTCTGCAATCCAAGTGTAGAGCGGTATACCCACAATGATGTTGAGGGGAAATGTGAGTCCTAAAGACATGCCAAAGTAAAGACCTGGGTTGGCCTCCGGCATGGACTCTCGAAGCACTGCAGGCACTGCAATATAAGAGGCACTGGCTGCCAAAACCATCAGCAAGACTGTCTCACCGAGAGGCAGGCCAAAGACATAACAAAGCCCGAGTGCCACCATCGCATGGGTGATCGGAGCCACGACCCCATAAAGTGCCACAAAGAATGATTGGCTGAGCACACTCTTAAAGTTGCGTGCCGCTGTCAAACCCATATCCAAGAGGAAGAAGGCCAACATCCCTTTAAATAAATCAACAGAAAACGGGCCCATGACTTTTTGACCACCATCCCCTGTAGCCAAACCGACCACCATCGCCCCCAAGAGCAAGAGCTGTGCTCCATCGGTAAATGACTCGTGAAGTAATTTACCGATGCTCACATTTTCTACTTGTTGACCATTGGCCTGAGACTGACGTACGCGATTCGCAAAAAGGATCGCAATGATGATCGCTGGGGATTCCATCAAAGCCATCGCCGCGGCCATATGGCCCCCATAGGCAATACCCGACTGATCTAAGTGTTGGGTGGCAGTAATGAAAGTGACCGCACTCACTGAGCCATAAGTGGCGGCTAAAGCAGCCGCGTCAAAACGGCTGATAACTCGACTCAGTAATGAATAAGCGACCAACGGCACCAAGATGGCCATAAATACTGCAATACCCAAGCTCAGCGCCACATGCGCTGTGAAACCTGATTGTGCGAGAGCAAAACCACCCTTTAACCCCAGAGCCATCAAAAGATAGAGAGATAAGAAACGGGAGATTTGCGGAGGAATCTCTAGATTCGATTTAACGAAGCCAGCAAAGAAGCCGAAAACGAAAAATAGGATTGCAGGATCGATGAAATTGGCCATAACGCTATTTTATTTTGCAGCGCACAATTAAGGCAAGTAATCTTCAAAAACTAAGGCCATTTTTTGCCTCTTCCGTCTTGTTGAAGCAAGGACTATCTTACACGTCCCGAAACTGCGGCAAACGACTGAGATGATAGACCGCGATAATGGTTTTGACATCGGTAATTTGCCCGGTGGCGATCCATTCATGCATCTCACTGAGGGTGGCGGCAAACACATCAAGGAACTCTCCGGCATCCAATTTTGCTGTACCCTGCACTAAATTTTTTGCCATGTAAATTTCGATGATTTCTGTCGAATAAGAAATCACAGGATGAATCCTACCCAGGTAGGACCATTCTGTCGCGGTATAGCCAGTCTCTTCTTTGAGTTCACGCTGGGCACACACCAAAGGATCTTCATTGGGATCTAGCTTGCCTGCGGGGATCTCAATCATGGCAGCATCGACTGGATAGCGAAACTGTCTTTCTAACAAGATACGACCATCCGGCAAAATCGGCACGATGGCGACTGCACCAGGATGAACAAAGTACTCACGAAAGTGTTCTTGGCCATCGGGCAAACGCACGATATCTTTTTTGACTTTTAAAAACTGACCCTGATAAACCTCAGCAGATGAGGTACAGGTCTCGCGCAAATGCGCATCACTTTCAGGCAGGTCTTGCAGTTGTGGGGGCTTCACTATTCGGCGCGATGTTTAAGCAAGAAGCGCCAAGTAAAACCAGGAAAGGCGGCCACTAAGAAAAGACTGATCGTGATTGCAAAAAACTCCCAACGTTTAGCAAAAACATTGCCAATCGAGGCCTCTAATGCATAAGCGATGAACCCAACCACAGCATACCAAACTAACATTTCTAACAAACACCAGCCGATATGCTTTTTATTGAGTCTGACGATAAATAAAAATTTTTGGGACAAGAAAGGTAAATTGGCCGCCACGAGGGCGACCAATATAAATATCCAAGACTCAATGCTTAGTGTGACTGGCTGCATAGAATTAGCTTAACAGAGTTTTACTCATCGCACTCAAACACAAAGCCATTAAAGTGGCAGGGAAAATACCGGCCAACAAAACAAATAAGCCATTCACAGTAAAAATCGCTTTAGCTATACCCTGAGCGGCAATCGCTTCAGTCTGAATAGGCTCATCAAAGTACATGACTTTGACGACTCTGAGGTAATAAAAAGCACCGATCAAAGAGGTGAGCACTGCAATGATGGCCAGGTAGAGATAACCCGCATCAACAATCGTTTCCAAGATCGATAACTTAGCAGCAAAGCCAACTGTTGGCGGAATACCTGCTAGAGAGAACATTAATATCAAACCAATAAAGGCCATCCATGGATTTCTCTTATTCAAGCCTTTTAAGTCATCGAGTGTTTCACACTCATAGCCCTGACGCGATAAGAGCATCAAGAGGCCAAATGAACCCAAAGTAGTGAGCACATAAGTCACTGCGTAAAACAATGCCGCAGTATAGGCATGCTGATCAAAGATGGACAACATACCTAAAATCATGAAACCCATATGCGAAATAGTCGAGTACGCCAACATACGCTTCAGATTGCTTTGCGCAATCGCAGTCAGGTTACCGACGATCAATGATAAAACGGCCAAGATCATAATCATCGGCTGCCAATCAGCAGTCAGAGGCAATAAACCACCCACCAAGAGACGGAAGACCAAAGCAAATGCCGCCAATTTAGGTGCACCAGCAATTAAGAGCGTAACCGCGGTAGGAGCACCCTGATATACATCAGGTACCCACATGTGATACGGCACCGTACCCAGCTTGAATGCCAAACCAGAGACAATGAATACAACTGCAAACGCCAAGACCAAACGGTTGATACCACCGCTACCGACCGCTCTATAAATTTCATTGAGGTCTAGGCTACCTGTCGCGCCATAGAGCATCGACATACCGTAGAGCAAGAAACCAGAAGCCATAGCACCGAGTACAAAATACTTCATCGCCGCCTCAATACTCCAGCGCGAATCTCTTTGCATAGCAACGAGCGCATAGACAGGCAAAGCCATTAACTCTAAGCCAAGATACAGACTCATTAAGTTAGAGCCTGAAATCAAAATACACTGGCCCAACAAAGACAGCATCGTGAGAGCAAAGAAATCGACTCTAAACAAGCCACGATCGACTAAGTATTGCTTTGAATAAATCAAGCTAATCAGTAATGCTAAACAAGCGACAGACTTTAATAAGCTAGATAGCGCATCAACCAAGAACATATTATTAAAGGCATGTACTGGCTGGTCGACTGCCTGCAAACCAAAAGCAAAACTTAAGCCCAATAAGGTGACTAATGTCAGTTGATAGGTCAATTGACTCGCACGAGGAGTCTCAAAAACATCTTCATCATTGACTTTTTGCTCTTTAATGAAAACAGTCAGCAGCATCAAGCAGGTGATCACAAGCATCACCAACTCGGGCAACATAGCGATCAAGTCTGTCATTTGCATTTTTTTATTCCTTATCTATTACGCAGTGCTCAGCGTTTTCTCTTAAAGTTTGCTAATAGCCACGTGCTTGAGTAACTCAATCACAGATACATGCATCACATCTGTCAAAGGCTTTGGATACACCCCTAAACCAATCGTGAATATTGCCAAGATTCCCATCATGAAAAATTCACGGCGATTCAGGTCTGTCAGGGCTGCCACCTGCTCATTACCCACTTCACCAAAAAAGACGCGCTTAGTCATCCATAAAGAATAAGCAGCTCCCAGGATCAAAGCGGTAGCCGCCAAGATGCCAATGACGAAGTCATAATCAATCGCAGCCAAAATCACCATGAACTCACCGACAAACCCCGAAGTGGCAGGCAAACCGCAATTCGCCATGGCAAACAAAACGGCAAAAGCTGTGAACTTAGGCATGGTGTTCACTACACCACCATAGTCAGCGATTTGACGGCTATGCATGCGGTCATACAAGACACCAATCGACAAGAACATCGCGCCCGAGACAAAGCCATGCGAAATCATTTGCACAATCGCCCCTTCAATACCCAAAGGACTGAAGATGAAAAAGCCTAAAGTGACAAAACCCATATGCGCAATCGATGAATAAGCGACGAGCTTTTTCATGTCCGCCTGAACCAAGGCAACTAAACCAATATAGATGACCGCTACCAAAGATAAGGTGATGATGACGGGGGCGAGATATTGACTGGCATCCGGTGCAATGGGCAAAGAAAAACGCAAGAAACCGTAAGCACCTAACTTCAACATGATGGCCGCCAAGACTACAGAACCTCCCGTAGGAGCTTCGACGTGCGCATCTGGCAACCAAGTGTGGACTGGCCACATTGGCACCTTCACAGCAAAGGCCATGAAGAAAGCCAGGAAGATCAAAATCTGTTCTGTTATATCTAGCGGTGCTTTATGCCAAGCTAGGATATTGAAAGTATCCGTGGCACTGTAGAGATAAAGAATCGCCACCAATGTCAACAAGGAACCTAATAAGGTATACAAGAAAAACTTAAACGCTGCATAAACACGATTCGGTCCACCCCATACACCAATAATGATGTACATCGGGATCAATGTGGCCTCAAAGAATACGTAAAAGAGCAGACCATCCAAGGCCGCAAAGACTCCAATCATTAAGCCTGAAAGAATCAAAAAGGCGGCCATGTATTGAGCCACATTGGTCTCAATCACTTCCCATGCTGCAATCACGACGATCACTGTAATAAAAGCAGTGAGCACAACAAACCACATCGAGATACCATCTACACCCAAGAAATACTGAATGTCATAACGAGGTACCCACGCGTATTGCTCGACAAACTGCATGGCCGCTGTGGTCGTATCAAAACCAGTGACTAAAGGTAAGGTGGCGGCAAAACTAATCAAAGCGGCAATCAATGCCATCACGCGCACATAAGCCTTGCTGTTATCTGAACCGGTGAACAAAATCACCAGTCCAAAAATAATGGGTAACCAAATTGCGTAAGAAAGAATCATGACAAAGGCTCTGTGCTTATTGAATAGTTTTTAAATGGGTATATAGAATCCAGCTGATCAAACCGATCAAGCCAAGAATCATGGCAAAAGCATAGTGATACAAAAATCCAGATTGAACGCGACGCACGCTGCCTGAGAACCAGCCCACCAATTTGGCACTACCGTTCACAATCAAACCGTCAATCAGACCTTGATCAGCTCCCCTCCACAAACCACGACCCAAGACAATCGAACCTTTGGCAAATAATGCCTGGTTCAAATCATCCATATAGTATTTGTTATCTAAAATCTTTTTGAGCGGAGCTAAGACACGCGCAAAGAAAGCTGGGATCTGCGGCAACCACAGATAGAACACGGCAGCCGTGACCACACCACCAAGAGCTAGATATAAAACAGGGGTATGCAGCGCATGAGCAGCCATCGCTACTGGGCCATGGAAGTCAGCCGCTAACTGCGCTAATGCTGAATGTTTTTGGGCATCAATGAAAATGGCTTGACCAAAGAATTCACCAAATAACATGGGGCCGATAGCAAAATAACCAATCGCCACAGAAGGAATAGCCAAGAGTACGAGTGGCAAGGTCACAACCCAAGGTGATTCATGAGGTTTCTGTCCTGGGGCCAGACCATGATGGTGATCGTCATGATGAGCGTCATGATGATCATCATGCGCCTGACCAAAACGCTCTTTGCCATGGAATACGAGGAAATACATCCGGAACGAATAGAAGGCTGTAATGAAAACACCCGCCATGACTGCAAAGAAAGCAAAATCAGAACCGGCAATTTGACTCTTGGCGACTGCCTCAATAATCGAATCCTTCGAGTAAAAACCCGAGAAAAACGGTGTACCAATCAATGCCAAGGAACCAATCAAAGAAGTGAACCAGGTGATCGGCATGTACTTCCAAAGACCGCCCATATTGCGCATATCTTGATCGTGATGCATACCCATAATGACACTACCAGCACCCAAGAATAAAAGCGCCTTAAAGAAAGCATGGGTCATCAAGTGAAAGACAGCAATCGGGTATGCAGAAACGCCCAATGCCACAGTCATATAACCTAACTGTGAGAGTGTTGAATAGGCCACCACACGTTTAATGTCGTTTTGCACAATCCCCAAAAAGCCCATGAAGAGTGCCGTAATAGAACCAATGATCAAAACAAAAGATAAAGCCGTATCAGTCAGCTCAAATAAAGGAGACATACGGCTGACCATAAAGATACCGGCTGTCACCATGGTGGCTGCGTGAATCAATGCAGAAATTGGCGTCGGGCCTTCCATGGAATCAGGCAGCCACACGTGTAATGGGAATTGCGCTGATTTACCCATCGCACCGATAAATAAACAAATACAGGCCACCGTAAGCAGGTTCCAATCCGTACCTGGCAGTGTTTGTTGTGCCAAGACATCTTTTTGCGCAAACACACCGTCATAGCTCATGCTGCCGCTATAAGCTAATAACAAACCAATCCCCAAAATAAAACCGAAGTCACCCACACGGTTGACCAAGAAGGCTTTCATATTGGCAAAAATCGCAGTGGGTCGCTTGTACCAAAATCCAATCAATAAATAAGACACCAAACCAACCGCCTCCCAACCGAAGAAGAGTTGGAGGAAGTTATTGCTCATGACGAGCATGAGCATGGCAAAAGTGAATAAAGAAATATAAGAGAAGAAGCGCGCATAACCCTCGTCTTCTGACATATAACCAATGGTGTAGATATGGACCATTAGAGAAACAAAGGTAACCACCACCATCATCATGGCTGTTAATGGGTCAATCAAGAAACCGACATCTAGACTTAACTCACCTAACTGCATCCAGGTATAAATCGTTTCATTAAAACGCGCCCCTGCCATGACATCCTTCAAAACCATGAAAGACAGTACGCAAGCAATTGCCACACCAAGGATGGTGACGATATGCGCCATGGCTCTTGGCAAAAGATTACCAAAGAATTTAGTGCCAAAAAGACCAGCGATTGCAGCACCCACGAGCGGCGCCAGAGGAATCGCTAGTAGGATATGAGGGTTCAAGGTAGGTGTCATATTATTCTCTTAAATCTCTTATCCAATGGTTAACCTTTTAACTCGCCTAAGTCTTCAGCTTGAATTGAATCAAGCTTACGGAATAAGGTCACCAAAATTGCCAAACCAATCGCTGCCTCAGCCGCAGCAACAGTCAAAATAAAAAATACGAATACTTGACCTTCAAGATCTCCCAAGTAATGAGAGAAAGCGACAAAGTTTAGGTTCACAGCCAAGAGCATTAACTCGATCGACATCAGCAAAACAATCAAGTTCTTACGATTTAGAAAAATTCCAACCACGCCAGTGGCAAACAAAATGCTCGCAAGGACAAGGTAGTGGGCGAGTGTGATTTCCATAATTAATCTCTTTTCGATGGCTTACTTTTTCGGGGCTTCATCAACACCCATATCTTTTACAAGGCGTACACGGTCTTCGCGACGGGTACGGATTTGATCTGGAATATCTTGGGTTTTTGTATCTTTACGGCGACGCAAAGTTAAAGACACGGCAGCCACAATCGCGACCAATAAGACTAAACCGGCCACCTCAAAAGCAAACAAGTATTGGGTATACATCAGAGTACCCAATGCCTTGGTGTTATTTGCAGCGACTTCGGGAGGCAAACTCTGCACGGGTGCACGTGTACCGATGAATCCCCTAATAAGGACGATCGCCATTTCTGCAACCACAATAGCACCCACTAGAGAAGCCACAGGAATATAGCGCTTGAAATCTTTACGCAAATGTCCTAAATCCAGATCTAACATCATCACCACAAAGAGGAATAAAACCATCACGGCGCCGACATAGACCAAGACCAACATAATGGCTAAGAATTCTGCTTCCAAGAGCATCCAAATAGCGGCTGCTGTAAAAAACGATAGAACCAAAAACAAGGCACCGTGTACCGGATTTCTAGCAGTGATGACGCGCAAGGCCGCAATAATTAATATTGCTGCAAAGACGTAAAAGAGAATAGATTTAGGTTCTAGCATCATTTGTATTTAGCATCCGCTGTTTTATTAGCTGCGATTTCTTTTTCGTAACGATCACCCACAGCCAAAAGCATTTCTTTAGTGAAATACAAATCGCCACGTTTTTCGCCGTGATATTCATGAATATGCGTTTCAACAATCGCATCTACTGGGCATGCTTCTTCACAAAAACCACAGAAGATACATTTTGTTAAATCAATGTCATAGCGCGTAGTGCGGCGCGTGCCGTCATCACGTTGATCGGATTCAATCGTGATAGCCATCGCAGGACAGACAGCCTCACACAATTTACAAGCAATACAGCGCTCTTCGCCATTGGGGTAGCGACGCAAAGCATGTAAACCGCGGAAGCGCGGTGACATAGGTGTTTTTTCTTCAGGGTACTGCACTGTAATTTTGGGTTTAAATAAATAACGCCCAGTTAAAGCCAAACCTTGAAGCAACTCTTTTAAGAGAAGACTGCTTAAGAACTCACGGATTCTCATCAACATATCTATGCCTTTGCCCTATTTCCAAATACTCAAGGGCGATAACTGCCAAGCAGCAACCAATAAGACCCAAACCAAGGAGATGGGGATAAATACCTTCCAACCTAAGCGCATCAATTGGTCATAGCGATAACGTGGGAAAGACGCACGCAACCAAATAAAGCAAGACAGGAAGAAAAATGTTTTTGCAGCCAACCAGAAAAATCCTGGGATATCACGCAGAATAGGTAAATCGACGATCGGTGACCAACCCCCAAAGAACATGATGGCAGTCAAAGTGGCGATCAAAATCATATTGGCATACTCAGCCAAGAAGAACATGGCAAATGCCATACCTGAATACTCAATCATATGACCGGCCACAATCTCAGACTCACCCTCGACCACGTCAAACGGGTGACGATTCAGTTCGGCCACCCCTGAAATAAAGTAAACCAAGAACATCGGCAATAAGGGCAACCAATTCCAAGAGAGGAAATTAAGACCCATATCAGCGAAGTAACCCGTTTGCTGAGATTTGACGATATCCGTTAAGTTCAATGAGCCAGACACAACCAATACAGCAGCCAAAGCCAAACCCATCGAGATTTCATAGGAGACCATCTGCGCAGAAGCACGCATGGCCCCTAAGAACGCATACTTAGAGTTCGATGCCCAACCAGCCAAGATCACGCCGTATACACCGATCGAAGTAATGGCCATGATGTACAGCAAGCCAGCATTAACATTGGCAAGGACCAAGTCAAGCTGAAACGGCACCACTGCCCAAGCCGCAAAGGCAGGAGCAATCACCATCACAGGCGCAACGATATATAGCACCTTATTGGCCTTGCTTGGCATGATGACTTCTTTAAGCAATAGCTTTAAAGCATCTGCAATCGGTTGCAACAAACCTAGAGGGCCGACTCGATTGGGGCCAAGACGAATATGCATCCAGCCAATGAGCTTACGCTCCCAAAGCGTCAAGTAAGCAACACAGCCAAACATTGGCAAGACAATCACCACAATCTTGATCAAAGACCAAACAACTGGCCAGATCAACTCACCAAAGAGCGCTAGACCGTGGGTATTGATGGTTTGAATCAACTCGGTCATACACGCTCCACAGTCAAAGATCCGAACATATTGCCCAACTGAGCACTGTGAGCCGTTGCCGCTGAAACACGTACAACCCCCGCAGCTAATGATTTTTCTTCAATGGCCTTGGCTGTGACAGCACAAGAGTCTTGTGTGACTTTGACTAAATCGCCATTCTGAATACCGAGCCCGGCAAAAATATCTGAAGCCAGACCAATCGTTTGTGCACGCGCGCTATCTGTAGTCGCTTGCAAAGCAGGCGCGCGACGCACTATCGCATCGGTTGCATGAATAGGTACATCAGCGATACGCTCTACGGTTTTAGCCTGACCTACAGGAGCTTGAGGCTTAGCCGAAGTAGTGTTGTTCAAAGCCTGGCCAATATCACCACAAGACTTGGCTTCACTCAAAACTTCTTCAGAACTATTGAAGTGACAACCATCGACGTTGAGTAAGTTGCCCAAAACACGCAGCACCTTCCATGCAGGGCGTGCCTCACCCAATGGCTTCACAGTGGCTTGCACGGATTGCAAGGTGCCAGCAGCATTGACATAACTACCTGATGTTTCTGTATAAGGCGCAACTGGCAAGAGAACATCGGCAAGCGCGCGCATCTCAGGGCTATCAAAAGCAGTCAACGCCACCACAGTACCGGCTTGAGATAAAGTAGTTTTGAGCGCTTGCGGATTAGCAAAATCATCCAACTCTGCACCCAATAAGACAACGGCCTTGAGAGGCTTAGCGAGTAAACCTTGAACGCCTTGAGCCGATACCGCACCCACCCAGTGAGCGCCCACAGTATTACCAGACTCTGGCAAGAAACCTAAAACAGCGCCTGTGTGCTCAGCGATAAACTGAGCATAAGCATGTAGTTGTGCATATTGTGGATGAGCCACAGCAGCAGCACCTAAGAAAATCGCCTTACGCTCACCACCCAACAAGCTCTCTGCAATCGCTTGGGCAACAGGAGTCACGCTCGTCTGTGCTGGCGCAACCACGCCCTTGACTTGAGCGACTGCGCAAGCAATGGCCGCTAATTCTGCGATCCATTGTGAAGGAGCCACATTGATCGTATTCGCTACAGGCATTAACCAATCTTCTTGGCTTGCGCCCAAACGGCTCACCTTCAAACCTTTTTTCGTCGCCAGACGCACGCGCGCAGCCAAAAGCGGTTGATCTTTACGCAAGAAACTGCCAATAAATAAGGCACGCTGTAACTGACCGACTTGAGGAATACTCATACCCAACCATGGCATGACTGGAGCAGCACTCACATCAGTAGTGCGCAGACGTGTTTCTACCTGATCAGAACCCAAAGCTTTAAAAATCTTCTTGAGCAAATGTAACTCTTCAACACTGGCTAAACCATGAGAAAAGGCCGCTAGTGACTCAGCGCCATGATCTGCTCGAATGGCTGAGAATGAACGAGCGACATACTGCAGCGCCGTCTCCCAATCAGTTTCAATCCAGCGGTTGTCTTGTTTGACAAGCGGCTTTTGCAAACGATCTGGACTATTGAGGCCTTCATAGGCAAAACGATCTTTGTCGCTGATCCAACACTCATTGATCGCATCATTTTCATAAGGCACGACGCGCTTCACTAAATTGGCTTTAGTCTGCACCACAATATTGCTACCCAAAGCATCATGTGGGCTGAGCGAACGTTTACGGCCCAGCTCCCAAGTGCGTGCTGAATAACGGAATGGTTTACTGGTTAAAGCTCCGACTGGGCACAAGTCAATCATGTTGCCAGAGAGCTCAGAATCTACGGTCTTGCCAACAAAAGCGGTGATCTCAGAATGCTCACCACGATGCAACATGCCAAGCTCCATGACGCCGGCGATCTCTTGACCGAAACGTACGCAGCGTGTGCAATGAATACAGCGACTCATCTCTTCCATAGAGATCAGTGGACCAACATTCTTATGGAATACAACGCGCTTTTCTTCTTGATAACGCGAACTGGTCTTACCGTAACCCACCGCTAAATCTTGTAATTGACACTCACCACCTTGGTCACAAATCGGACAATCTAAAGGGTGGTTAATCAACAAAAACTCCATGACTGATTTCTGAGCAGCAACCGCTTTCTCAGAATGAGTATGTACTTTCATACCTGGCGTCACAGGCGTTGCACAGGCAGGGAGTGGTTTAGGTGCTTTTTCCACCTCAACCAAACACATACGACAGTTAGCAGCAATGGATAGTTTCTTGTGATAACAAAAATGAGGAATGTGCGTACCAATTTTCTTGGCCGCCTCCATCACCATGGCACCCTGCTCTACCTCAACCGTCTTGCCATCAATTTCGATTTCAACCATCTTTTTTCCTGTCGGTCTTCAAGCCATCAAACGTAAGCAGGCACAATGCAACGCTTGTGCTCTACGTGATACGCAAATTCATCCATATAGTGCTTGAGCATGCCTCGTACAGGCATAGCTGCAGCATCACCTAAAGCGCAAATCGTGCGCCCCTGAATATTGGCAGCGACATCGTTGAGCAAATCGAGATCCTCAGGACGACCTTCACCATGCTCAATACGATTAACCATTCGCCACAACCAGCCGGTACCCTCACGACAAGGCGTACATTGGCCACATGATTCTTCGTGATAGAAATAAGACAAACGCAACAGTGACTTGACCATACAACGTGTCTCATCCATCACAATCACAGCACCAGAACCCAACATCGAGCCGGCTTTAGCAATGCTGTCGTAATCCATATCGGTATCCATCATCATCGCGCCGGGCACTACTGGGGCCGATGAACCACCCGGAATGACGGCTTTAATTTTTTTACCGCCACGCATACCACCTGCTAGCTCAAGCAATTTGGCAAAAGGTGTACCGAGCGGAATCTCATAATTGCCAGGTCTTTCAACATCACCCGAGATGGAGAAAATCTTCGTGCCGCCATTATTCGGCTTACCCATCTTGGCATAGCTTTCACCGCCAACTGCGAAGATGTAAGGTACAGCCGCAAAAGTTTCTGTGTTGTTGATCGTGGTGGGTTTGCCATACAAACCAAAACTCGCCGGGAATGGTGGCTTGAAGCGGGGCTGACCTTTTTTACCTTCAAGCGACTCCAATAAAGCTGTTTCCTCACCACAGATATAAGCACCCCAACCATGGTGCGCGTGTAATTGGAATGAGAAATCGCTTCCCATGATCTTCTCGCCCAAGAATCCAGCGGCGCGCGCTTCTTCTAAAGCCTCTTCAAAACGAACGTAACCTTCCCAGATTTCGCCGTGAATATAGTTGTAGCCGACTTTGATGCCCATGGCATAGGCAGCGATGGCCATGCCCTCAATCAAAGCATGTGGGTTGTAACGAATGATGTCACGGTCTTTAAATGTCCCTGGTTCTCCTTCGTCGGTATTACAAACGAGATATTTATCTCCAGGGAATTGGCGGGGCATAAAGCTCCACTTCAAACCGGTTGGGAAGCCTGCACCCCCACGACCACGAAGGCCTGAGGCCTTGACTTCAGCAATCACCGCTTCTGGCGTAATGCCTTCGGTCAGAATACGACGCAACTGAGCATAACCACCACGCGCTACATAGTCTTTCAAGCGCCAGTTGTCGCCTGTTAAACCAGCAAGAATTAAAGGCTGAATATGACGATCATGTAAACAGGTCATTATTTAGCTCCTTGCGCTTTGAGATCTTCAATCAGAGCATCTAATTTTTCATTGCTCATGAAACTGCACATGGTTTTGTTATTCACCAAAGCCACAGGCGCATCACCACAAGCCCCCATACACTCACCCTCTTTCAGGGTGAAAGTGCCACAAGCTGTGGTTTGGTTGTAATCAATGCCTAACTTCTTCTTGAGGTACTCACCTGCTCTTGCACCACCTGAGAGTTCACACGGCAAATTGGTACAAACCGTAATCTTGAAACGACCCACTGTCTGGGTGTCATACATATTGTAGAAAGTAGCCACTTCTTGCACCGCAATCGGTGGCATATCCAAAATTTGCGCTACTTCTTCAATCGCTTCTGGACTGACCCAACCATATTCATCTTGAGCAACGACTAAAGCCGCCATCACCGCAGACTGCTTTTGGTCAGCGGGATATTTAGCAACGTTACGATCTATTTCAGCACGGGCTTGTTGTGACAACATCTCGTTCTCTGATCCTTTTTCTATATTTCCAATTAACGGTCGATCTCGCCGAACACAATGTCCTGCGTACCAATAATCGTGACAGCATCTGCCAACATGTGGCCCTTAGCCATTTCATCCAAAGCAGATAAATGCACAAAACCAGGAGCACGAATCTTCAGGCGGTAAGGCTTGTTAGCGCCGTCTGAAATCGCGTAAATACCAAATTCACCTTTAGGATGCTCAACTGCTGCATAAGCCTCACCTGCTGGCACATGAATACCTTCAGTGAAGAGCTTGAAATGGTGAATCAACTCTTCCATATTGGTTTTCATATCTTCGCGCTTAGGGTTGGCAACCTTATGGTTGTCACTCATCACAGGGCCTGGATTTTTACGTAACCACTCCACGCACTGCTGGATGATGCGATTCGATTGGCGCATTTCCTCTACGCGCACAAGATAACGGTCATATGAATCCCCGTTTTTACCCACAGGAATATCAAATTGGAGCTTGCTGTATACCTCGTAAGGTTGCTTCTTACGCAAATCCCACTCAATACCAGAACCACGTAACATTGCACCGGTAAAACCTAATTGCAGAGCGCGCTCGGGCGAGACCACACCAATACCCACTAAACGCTGCTTCCAAATACGGTTATCTGTCAGCAAGGTTTCGTACTCGTCCACATAAGCTGGGAAACGCTTGGTGAAGTCTTCAATGAAATCCAATAAAGAACCTTGGCGGTTTTCATTGAGCTTCTTCACAGCCTTCTCACCACGAATCTTATTTGCCTGATACTGTGGCATGCTCTCTGGCAAATCACGATAAACGCCACCAGGACGATAGTAAGCGGCGTGCATACGCGCACCAGAGACCGCCTCATACATATCAAATAAATCTTCACGCTCACGGAAGGCATACAAGAAGACTGCCATGGCACCCACGTCTAGACCATGACAACCAATCCAGAGTAAGTGATTTAACAGACGAGTAATCTCGTCAAACATGACACGGATGTATTGCGCACGCTCTGGCACATCCACACCCAAAAGCTTTTCAATGGCCATGACATAAGCGTGCTCATTAGCCATCATCGATACATAGTCCAAACGGTCCATGTAGGGCACACTTTGTACCCAGGTTCTTGTTTCTGCTAATTTTTCAGTAGCGCGATGTAAGAGTCCAATATGCGGATCAGCACGCTGAATGACTTCACCATCTAGCTCCAAAACCAAACGCAAAACGCCGTGTGCTGCCGGGTGTTGTGGACCGAAATTGAGTGTGTAATTTTTTATCTCTGCCATGATCAGCTTCCGTAGTTCTCTTCACGAATCACACGCGGTGTAATCTCACGTGGATCGATGGTGACTGGTTGATAAACCACACGCTTTTGCTCAGGGTCATAACGCATTTCGACATGCCCTGAAATAGGGAAGTCTTTACGGAAGGGATGGCCCATGAAACCGTAGTCTGTCAGGATTCTGCGTAGATCGTCATGGCCGTCAAATAGGATGCCGTACAAGTCAAAAGCTTCACGCTCAAACCAGTTCGCAGAGTTCCAAATGGGTGTCACAGAAGCCACCAAGGGAAAATCATCCTGTGGTGCAAAAACACGTAAACGTAAGCGCCAGTTGTGCTTTACAGAGAGTAAGTGACTAACCACTGCGAATCGTGGGCCTTCCCAAGTCGCGTTGTCATACTCGCTGTAATCGACGCCACACAAATCAATTAATTGATCAAAACCTAAATCAGGGTGGTCTCTCAAAGTGCGGGCAAGCTCTAAATAATCTTCAGCTTTCACAATTAAAGTGAGTTCACCCAAGTTTTCTTGGAGCTGTGCGATTTTTTTATCGAGTGTCTTTTCTAGACAAGCACGCAACTGAGCTAGTGAATGAGACATCTTAGGCCTTTCTCGCAATCGTGCTCGTACGCTTAATCTTGGCCTGTAACTGCATGATGCCGTACATCAATGCTTCAGCAGTCGGGGGGCAACCTGGCACATAAACATCGACCGGCACGATACGGTCACAACCACGCACCACTGAATAGGAGTAATGGTAATAACCACCACCATTTGCACAAGAACCCATTGAGATGACCCAACGTGGCTCAGGCATCTGGTCATATACTTTTCGTAAAGCGGGTGCCATTTTGTTACACAAAGTGCCAGCAACAATCATGAGGTCTGACTGGCGGGGTGATGGTCTAAACACAACGCCAAAACGATCCAAGTCGTAACGTGAAGCACCGGCGTGCATCATTTCAACAGCACAACAGGCCAAACCAAAAGTCATAGGCCACAAAGAGCCTGTACGCGTCCAGTTAATCAACTTGTCCGCTGATGTGGTGATAAAGCCTTCTTTTAAAACACCTTCGATTGACATATCCCTTAATCCTTATTCCCAGTTCAGGGCGCCCTTCTTCCAGATATACGCAAATCCAATGACAAATTCCAACAAGAAAATCACCATCGACACATAACCCGTCCAGCCAATCTCAGACAAAGCGACTCCCCATGGAAACAAAAAGGCTGTTTCTAAATCAAAGAGAATGAAAAGAATGGCAATCAGGTAATAACGAACGTCGAATTTCATACGGGCGTCTTCAAACGCTTCAAAACCGCACTCGTATGGGGAGACTTTTTCTGTATCGGGCTTAGAGGGACCTAAGATTTTGCCCAAGGCCATGGGAGCTAGACCAACTCCAATACCCACAAGAATAAATAAAAAGACGGGTAAGTAGGCTTCTAAGTTCAAGAGTGGTCCTGTTCTCTAATCCGTTAGCAAATAAGGCAAATTTTCCTCTCAAGGTCTTGCAAGAGACTGACTGCATGACCTTGTCCCTAATTTCTTGGTGCCGTCGGCGAGACTCGAACTCGCACAGCTTTCGCCACTACCCCCTCAAGATAGCGTGTCTACCAATTTCACCACGACGGCATTCAGTAAAAACCCTAGGATTTTAGCCTATTTAGACTCAAAAACCGAAGGTTTTTACTACGGTAGGGAATTATTTTGGAACGTTTTGCCCAGAACCCTTGACTGGAGCAACAGGAGCGCTTGGAGCGGCACCTGCAGCAGGTGGTACATCAGGCGCTACTACTGGCGCAGGAGCGCTAGTTCCTGATAAAACACCGGCATTTTGAGACTTGGTCGAACCCATCCATGTAATAGCGATCGTGACCAAAAAGAAAATCGTGGCACAGCCAGCTGTCAAACGAGACAAAAAGTTAGCCGAACCAGCAGCACCAAATAGGCTGCCTGATGAACCACCACCGAAGGCGGCCCCCATATCAGCACCCTTACCTTGCTGCACCAAGACCAAACCAATCACGCCCAAGGCTGAGACGATTTGCAAAACCACTAGTAATGTTTTAACCCATTCCATGTCTATGAATCTCCAATTAATCCGCTATTTTATTGGTCAATGGCACATAAAGCCAAAAAATCTTTTGCTACCAAAGAGGCACCCCCCACCAAACCCCCATCGATATCTGGCATCGCCAGCATTTCTTTGGCATTGTCAGGCTTCAAACTACCGCCATATAAAATCGCGACTTTTGATGCAGCATCGGCATCGAACTTCGCTAATTGCAGACGTAATTCACGATGTACGTCTTGAGCTTCATGAGGACTGGCTACACGCCCGGTTCCGATCGCCCAGATCGGCTCATAGGCAATTAAACAATCAGCAATCTTATTTTGTAGAAGATCTAAGACCGCTTGTAATTGGCGTCGAACGACTGGCAAAGTTTGACCTGCATCACGCTCAGACTCAGTCTCACCGACGCAAATAATCGGCGTAATCCCATTAAGAAGGGCAGCCTTCGCCTTGCGCGCAACACAATCATCGGTTTCATGATGGTAGGCACGACGCTCAGAATGCCCTACGATCACATAGCGGGTACCAAACTCTTTGAGCATTTGACCACTGACCTCGCCCGTGTAAGCGCCATGACTATGATCTGAAATATCTTGCGCACCCAACACCACAGGGCTATGGGCCAATAACTGACTGACCTGAGCCAAATAGGGATAAGGCACACATAAAGCAAAACGCCCTGGTTTTTTGCCTAAATCAGGCGCAGCGAGCAACTCTTGCAGAAACGCTTGATTAGCACTCAAGCTACCATGCATTTTCCAGTTACCGACCATCGTCAAGGGTCTCATGTTTTATCTCTCCTCATCCATCGATAACACTATCTTACCGATATGCTGACTAGATTCCATCAAAGTATGCGCTGCTGCTGCATTGGCCAAGGGAAATACCTGATGTATGACCGGCCGTATTGCCCCAGACTCTAGGAGTGGCCAAATATGCGCTCTCAAAGCTCGAGTAATCGCGCCTTTGAAATCAACTGAACGTGGTCGCAAAGTAGAACCAGAAATACTCAAGCGACGTCTTAAGATTTGTGAGCAATCGACCTCACCCATCTTGCCACCTTGAGTTGCAATAATCACAATTCTTCCATCATCCGCCAAGCAATTAATTTCTTTTTGAAGATAGTGGCCCGCTACCATATCTAAGATCACATCCACACCACGCTTTTGCGTATGTGCAAGTACCTCTTCCACAAAATCTGCTTGACGATAATCAATCGCCAAAACAGCACCGAGCTCAAGGCAGGCTTTGGCTTTAGCAGGGCTACCCACAGTCACCATCACAGGATGCCCTAAAGCAGTCGCCATCTGAATCGCTGCGACCCCAATGCCACTGCTACCCCCATGCACTAGCAAAGATTCTTTTTGACCATTTTTCTCGCCAAGCTTGGCACGATCAAAGACATTACTCCAGACCGTAAAGTAGGTCTCAGGCAAACTAGCCGCTTCAACATCGGATAAACCACGCGGCACAGGTAAACATTGCGCCAAAGGTGCAATGCAATATTCAGCATAGGCACCACCGGCGACCAGAGCGCAAACGCGCTGCCCCACTTCAAGACTAAAGAAATTACTCTGGGCAGATAAGTCCCCACCGATGATCTCACCGGCGAGCTCCAAACCAGGTAGGTCAGAGACCCCCGGCGGCACTGGATACAGTCCTTTACGTTGCAATACATCAGGACGGTTGACGCCCGCTGCTCGCACCCGTATCAGTACCTCACCAGAACCTGCAGGAGGTATGGCCAGCTCAGCTCGATTCACCAAACTGAGTTGTTCTGGCCCACCGAATGCGCTGATTTCAATCGCGCGCATACGACTCAAATTTATTGTTGCTGCTGTTGTTGCTGTTGCTCTTGAGCCGCAGCATCAGAAGTTTCGACAGCCGCACCATTCAGAGGTGCAATGCTGGTACCCTCTTCAGCACAAGCAGCTTTGAGAGATAACTTCAAACGACCACGATCATCAGCAGCCAACAACTTAACTCGCACAACTTGACCTTCTTGCAAGTAGTCTTTGACATCCTTCACACGCTCGTTGGCGATTTCAGAGATGTGCAAGAGACCATCTTTACCAGGAAGAATATTCACTAGTGCACCAAACTCGAGCAACTTAACCACTGGGCCTTCGTAGATTTTGCCGATTTCTGCTTCTGCAGTAATGGCTTCAATACGACGCTTCGCTTCTTCCATGCCTTCAGCGCTGGTAGAGGCAATCGTCACTGTGCCGTCATCAGTAATGTCAATGCTAGTACCTGTTTCTTTGGTGAGCGCCTGAATGGTTGCACCACCCTTACCAATCACTTCACGGATTTTGTCCGGATGGATCTTAATGGTCACCATACGTGGGGCATGGGCTGAGAGCTCAGTGCGCACACCACTCATCGCATCTTGCATCTTGCTCAAAATATGCAAACGACCTTCTTTTGCTTGAGCAAGAGCGACTTGCATGATTTCTTTGGTAATACCTTGAACTTTGATATCCATCTGCAAAGCAGTAATACCATTAGCTGTACCTGCTACCTTAAAGTCCATATCACCTAAGTGATCTTCATCACCCAAGATATCTGTTAACACGGCAAAACGATTGCCATCCAAAATGAGGCCCATGGCAACACCCGCCACATGCGCTTTAACAGGTACACCTGCATCCATCAAAGCCAAGCAACCACCGCACACCGAAGCCATCGATGATGAACCATTCGACTCTGTGATTTCAGAAACCACGCGCAAGCTATAAGCAAACTCTTCTGGTGTTGGTAATACTGGAATCAGAGCACGTTTAGCTAAACGGCCGTGACCGATTTCGCGACGCTTAGGACTACCTACGCGGCCAGTTTCACCAGTCGCAAACGGAGGCATGTTGTAGTGGAACATGAAGCGATCACGCTGCTCACCCTCTAAGGCATCAATAATCTGCTCATCACGTGCCGTACCCAAAGTCGCGACCACCAGACCCTGTGTCTCACCGCGAGTAAATAAAGCTGAACCGTGTGTGCGTGGCAATACACCTGTACGAATCTCGATCGGACGAACTGTACGAGTGTCACGACCATCGATACGCGGCTCACCATTTAACACTTGGCTACGAACAATTTTCGACTCGAGTTCGAAAATAATATTGCTGACCTCGACCTCATCCACTTCACCTTCTTCAGCGAGCTTAGCCAAGACAGCAGCACTCACTTCTTTAAGCTTAGTTGAACGAGCTTGCTTTTGACGAATTTGATAAGCTTCGCGCAAACCTGCCTCAGCCAAAGCAGTGACTTTAGCAATCAAAGGCTCGTTCTTAGCAGCAGCCTGCCAATCCCACTCAGGTTTACCACCTTCACGAACCAAGTCGTTAATAGCGTTAATCGCCACTTGCGCTTGCTCGTGACCAAAAACGACAGCACCCAACATGACTTCTTCTGATAATTGATGAGCCTCAGACTCCACCATCAACACAGCAGTTTGCGTACCCGCAACAATTAAATCCAATTGGCTGTTCACTTGTTGTGAACGCGTTGGATTGAGAATGTATTGACCGTCTTGATAACCCACACGAGCAGCGCCCATCGGACCATTAAATGGAATACCAGAGACCGCCAAAGCAGCAGATGCACCAATCATCGCAGGAATGTCTGCAGGCACATCGGGGTTGATCGATACCACATGGATCACCACTTGTACTTCGTTATAAAAACCTTCTGGGAACAAAGGACGAATCGGACGGTCGATCAAACGTGAAATCAATGTTTCACCCTCAGATGGGCGACCTTCACGACGGAAAAAACCACCTGGAATCTTGCCAGCGGCATAAGTTTTTTCTAGGTAATCCACTGTCAGCGGGAAAAAGTCTTGGCCCGGTTTGGCGTTTTTCGCCCCTACAACCGTTGCCAATACAACGGTATCGTCCACATCCACCAAGACTGCACCACTGGCTTGACGTGCGATTTCACCAGTCTCCATGCGCACTGTGTGTGCACCCCATTGAAACGTTTTTACTACTTTATTAAACATAGTCATATCTATCTCCAATCAACAATCGCCATGAAACAGCAGCGTCATGGCAGCACTGGAGCAGATGCGTATTGTTTGGCGTGGATGCCATTCCAGAGAAAAGCTTTTACAAACTTACCTATGGAATGACACGGGTCCAGCGCGCAAATACACTCCGCCCTAAACGAAAATGCCTGCTTAAAAAAACTTAGCAGGCATCTTTCGAAATTTATTTACGTAGACCGAGCTTATCAATCAAGGCACGGTAACGATCAAAATCCTTACCCTTGAGATAGTCGAGCAAACGACGACGACGGCTCACCATCTTCAACAAACCACGACGGCTGTGATGATCTTTGGCATTGGCCTTGAAGTGAGGGGTCAACTCGTTAATACGCGCAGTCAACAAAGCAACCTGAACTTCTGGACTACCTGTGTCATTTGCGCCACGAGCGTTTTGCTGAACGATTTCAGCCTTATTAATATTTGCTACAGTCATTTTTTACTCCACTTGCGAACACCGCAGTCGCTCTACTGAGAACCGCTGATGCCGTGTTAAAAAGCGCCAAAACCTAAAAATACCTATCAATCCTTGGCTTTTGACGACCCATGCCTAAAAACAGGCAAGACTCAAATTGTAGCTGATTTTGTCCTAAAAAGACAGTTTCAAGAGCTAAACATATATAAATCAAGGGTTTATATGAAAACAGGGCGATTTTTCGCCCTGTTCACCCTGCTTAATCAGGTCCTGCGACCCTGTGACTCTTTGGTCTTATGGAGCCATTTGTGCGTTGAGCTTTTGCTGACTCGGATCATGCAATTTATTCAAGGCCGCCAAATAAGCTTTGGCCGATGCTGCCACGATATCCGGATCGGTGCCGACCCCGTTCACAATACGGCCCCCTTTAGACAAGCGGACCGTCACCTCACCCTGAGACTCTGTGCCGGTCGTGATCGCATTCACTGAATAGAGCAATAACTCAGCTCCAGATTTCGCCTTACTTTCAATAGCATTCAAAGTGGCATCGACGGGGCCATTGCCTTCGGCTTGTGAGACCGACTCCTCCTGCCCCACCTTGAACACAACTTTGGCCTGAGGGCGCTCACCCGTCTCAGACTTTTGCGCCATGGAGACAAAACGATAGTAATCACTAGCTTCCGCTTGTGCGGTATTAGAAACAATCGCTGTAATATCCTCGTCGAAAATTTCTGCTTTTTGATCAGCTAAGGCTTTAAACCGTGCAAATGCATCATTGAGCTCAGCCTCTGACTCCAACTCAATACCCAATTCTTGCAAACGCTGTTTAAACGCATTACGCCCTGACAATTTACCAAGAACAATCTTATTGGCAGACCAACCCACATCTTCAGCACGCATGATTTCATAGGTATCACGAGCTTTCAAAACACCATCTTGGTGAATACCAGAGGCGTGGGCAAAAGCGTTCGCCCCCACCACAGCCTTGTTAGGCTGGACCACAAAGCCAGTGATTTGTGACACCATCTTTGAGGCCGGCACAATTTGGCTCGTATCAATGCCTACCGCCAAATTGAAGTAGTCCTTACGAGTTTTAATCGCCATCACGACTTCTTCTAAAGAAGTATTGCCAGCACGCTCACCTAAACCGTTGATCGTACATTCGACTTGGCGCGCACCACCAATCTTCACCCCTGCTAAGGAGTTCGCCACACCCATACCTAAATCATTGTGGCAATGCACAGACCATATAGCCTTATCCGAATTAGGAATGCGCTCGCGCAAAGTTCTAATAAATTCACCGTAGAGCTCAGGTACCGCATAGCCCACCGTGTCGGGCACGTTGATCGTTGTGGCGCCCTCTTTGATCACCGCCTCTAAGACGCGGCACAAGAAGTCCACATCTGAGCGATAGCCATCTTCTGGAGAAAACTCAACATCATTGGTGTGTGAGCGGGCAAAGCGAATTGCTTTAATCGCTTGCTCATAGACCTCATCAGGCGTCATACGTAACTTCTTTTCCATATGCAAGGCACTGGTAGCGATAAAAGTATGGATACGCTTAGAGTTCGCAGCCTTCAATGCTTCTGCAGCACGGCCAATATCTTTTTCATTGGCGCGCGCCAAAGAACACACCGTCGAATCCTTAATCACCTGAGCAATGGCCGAGATCGCCTCAAAGTCACCATTGGAGCTCGCGGCAAAACCTGCCTCAATCACGTCCACTTTCAGTCTTTCGAGCTGACGAGCGATACGGACCTTTTCGTCCTTAGTCATTGAAGCGCCAGGCGACTGCTCACCATCACGCAATGTGGTGTCAAAAATGATCAACTTATCTGTCATACCGCCTCCTACATTAGAACTACCCATAATAAAAAACCCCAGCTGGGCCGGGGTTTGATGTTTGCTCGTTTATATTTGCTAATCGTTCAAGCGTGCACCGACCCCAGGTTTTGACCTAGTCCCAGTAACAAGAGAAGCAAAGATTTAAATTTCATAAACTCTAATATACACAAAAATGATTATTGTGTGTCAATCAATGAATTCGGGGCATCTTTTTGCTTTGCAACAAATTTCTGCCAAACCCAAAATACATAGCCAGAAATCGCATAAGCCACAAATAAGCCAAATAGGGCCAAAGGTGGGTCACTAGAAATCAAAACAAAGCCCAAAATAACGACCACCATCATGCCAAAGGGGGCGCGATAACGGACATCAAGCGCCTTACCACTATAGAACATGGCGTTAGATACCATCGTAATACCGGCATAGATGGTTAAACCAAACATCACCCAAGGAATCGCGTACTCTTGGACAGGCAATTTGTTATCCACCGCTAACCACACAAAACCGGCGATTAAAGAGGCAGCAGCTGGGCTGGGCAATCCCTGAAAGAAGCGTTTATCAACCACGCCAATATTGGTATTAAAGCGGGCTAAGCGTAAGGCAGCCCCTGCGCAATAAGCAAAAGCGGCCAGCCAACCCCACTTACCCAAATCCTTCAGTACCCACTCATAAGCAACCAAGGCAGGAGCCACGCCAAAAGAAACCATATCCGCCAAAGAGTCGTATTGCTCACCAAATGGGCTTTGCGTATTGGTCATACGCGCCACACGGCCATCCATACCATCAAGAACTAAAGCACAAAAAATAGCAATGGCTGCCGCTTCGAAACGTTGGTTCATGGCTTGCACAATCGCAAAGAAGCCACAAAACAAAGCTGCCGTAGTAAAGGCGTTCGGCAACAAATAGATGCCACGATTACGCGGACGATCCCCGCGTCCTGCATTAGGATTCCAATCCCCTTGACGCAAGGGGGTGACGTTCGACGGCAATGACTTAGTCGAACGCAAACGACGGCGACGAAATGTACTCATGAACCTATTATGAGTCTAAACCGGGAATTTTGGCTAGTATGGTGGTCGTAGCAGAGACTTTTTCCCCAACCGTGACTAGGGGTTCTGCTGTGAGTGGGAGATAAACATCTACGCGTGAGCCAAAACGAATAAAGCCATAGCGCTCACCTTTTTTCAGACGATCCCCTAAGCGGATGTAACAGAGAATGCGACGCGCAATCAAACCAGCTACTTGCACCAAGGTGATGGTATGACCATTGGCATCAATGATGACTGCATTGCGCTCATTTTCTTCTGAGGCTTTATCTAAGTCGGCATTCACAAACTTGCCAGGGAAATATTCAATGGCCTTCACTACGCCATTAACAGCCGCACGATTCGAGTGAACATTAAAGACGTTCATGAAAACGCTGATTTTTAATGCTTCACGTTTAGCGTACGGATCAAAAGCTTTTTCAACCACAATCACTCTGCCGTCGGCAGGCGATAAAACAGTATCTTTGGCAACAGGCACTAGACGACCTGGATCACGAAAGAACTGAACCACAAAAATAAAAATAATCCAAAAGGGCCAAGACCAAGCCCAGCCTCCCATGGAATGAACCAGAAACAGCACAGCACCACTGATTGCCACATGCGGCCAACCTTCACGAGCGATGATTGGATGTGGGTAATTAACTGCCATGCTGTCTCCTATCTATGAATTGATCTTGGTTCTTAGTTCTTGCTTTGGTCAACGAGTTTGTTTTTAGCAATCCAAGGCATCATGGCGCGCAACTTCGCACCAACAACTTCGATCTCATGCTCAGAAGTCAAACGGCGACGTGAAATCAAAGTAGGGGCGCCCGCTTTGTTTTCCAAGATGAAGCTCTTCGCGTACTCACCTGTTTGAATATCTTTCAAACACTGACGCATTGCATTCTTGGTATCTTCTGTCACCACGCGTGGGCCAGTAACGTACTCACCATATTCTGCGTTATTAGAGATCGAGTAGTTCATATTGGCAATACCACCTTCGTAGATCAAATCAACGATCAACTTGAGCTCGTGCAAACACTCGAAATAAGCCATTTCTGGGGCATAACCTGCTTCAACCAAAGTTTCAAAACCAGCTTTGATCAATTCAACAGTACCGCCACACAAGACAGCCTGCTCACCAAAGAGGTCAGTTTCAGTCTCTTCACGGAAAGTAGTTTCAATAATGCCAGCACGACCGCCGCCGTTAGCTGTAGCGTAAGACAAAGCAACATCACGAGCAGAGCCTGTCGTGTTTTGATGAATAGCGATCAAATGCGGTACACCACCACCTTGTGTGTAGGTACCACGAACAGTGTGACCTGGTGCTTTAGGTGCAATCATGATGACATCAACGTCAGCACGTGGGATCACTTGACCATAATGAACGTTAAAACCGTGAGCAAATGCAAGTGCAGCACCCGCTTTGATATTAGGAGCTACCTCTTTGTTGTAGACCTCGGCAATTTGCTCGTCAGGCAACAACATCATGACTACATCAGCACCCTTGACCGCTTCCGCAACTTCCTTCACTTGCAAACCAGCATTAGCAGCTTTATTCCAAGACGCACCACCTTTACGCAAACCAACGGTGACCTTCACACCAGAATCATTTAAGTTCTGAGCGTGTGCATGGCCTTGTGAACCGTAACCAATAATAGTGACTTGCTTACCCTTGATTAAAGATAAATCTGCGTCTTTATCGTAAAAAACTTTCATGTTGTCTTTCCTAGTCTTTGTTAATTATTTAAAAATATTAAGCTTTTAAAATTCGCTCACCACGACCCACACCTGATGTACCGGTGCGAACCGTTTCCAAAATAGCGCTCTTATCCACTGCCTCAATAAAAGCATCTAACTTAGCAGCATCACCAGTTAACTCAATGGTGTATGACTTATCAGTGACATCAATGACGCGACCGCGGAAAATATCCGTCATACGCTTCATCTCTTCACGCTCCTTACCCACTGCACGCACCTTGATTAACATTAGCTCGCGTTCGATATGCGGGCCATCGCTCAAATCGATGAGCTTGACCACATCGACGAGACGATTCAGGTGCTTGGTAATTTGCTCCACCACATCCTCACTACCAATTGACACAATCGTCATGCGAGATAAAGAAGGATCTTCTGTTGGCGCCACAGTGAGTGACTCAATGTTGTAGCCGCGAGCAGAGAATAAACCGACCACGCGTGACAAGGCACCCGGTTCATTCTCCAAGAGCACGGAAATAATATGTCGCATTACAAATCCTCACTTCCTAAGAGCATTTCTGTAATGCCCTTACCGGCCTGAACCATCGGCCAGACGTTTTCACCAGGGTCCGTTTGGAAATCCATAAACACGGTACGATCCTTGAGCTTAAAGGCCTCTCTGAGAGCAGGCTCAACGTCTGACTTCTTCTCAATACGCATCCCCACATGACCAAAAGCTTCAGCTAACTTTACAAAGTCAGGTAAAGAGTCCATGTAGGAGTGTGAGTAACGCTTGTCGTAAGTCAGCTCTTGCCACTGACGCACCATACCTAAATAACGGTTGTTCAGGGATACCACTTTGACAGGTGTGTCGTACTGCAAACAAGTGGATAGTTCTTGAATACACATCTGAATAGAACCTTCACCTGTAATAGTGACGACTTCTGAGTCAGGGAACTTCTTTTTGATACCCATGGCATAAGGTAAGCCAACACCCATGGTGCCCAAGCCGCCTGAATTAATCCAACGACGTGGCTTATCAAATTTATAGAACTGCGCTGCCCACATTTGATGCTGACCCACGTCAGAACAAATGAAAGCATCACCTTTGGTGAGCTCCCAAATCTTCTCAACCACATACTGAGGTTTGACGATTTCTGAATCGCGATCGTACTTCAAGCAGTCTTTTTTACGCCACTCATTAATTTGTGACCACCAAGCGTCAACCTTAGCTTGGTTTTTACGCGCGGGTGAAGACTGAATCAAAGCCGTCATCTCAACCAATACTTCTTTGAGATTACCCACGATCGGTACATCGACCTTAACGCGCTTAGAAATCACTGAGGGGTCAATATCAATATGAATAATTTTGCGAGGGTTGCTTGCGAAATGTTTTGGATTACCAATCACTCGGTCATCAAAACGCGCACCGATAGCAATCAGAACATCGCAATGCTGCATGCTCATATTCGCTTCATACGTACCATGCATACCCAGCATGCCCACAAAATTCGGATGTGTACCTGGGAAACCACCCAAACCCATCAGAGTATTGGTCACTGGATAGCCGAGTAGTTCAGCAAAAGCTTTTAGCTCAGCAGCGGCGTCTGACAAAATCACGCCACCACCGGTATAGATATAAGGACGCTCCGCCTCTAACAATAGTGATACAGCCTTACGTATCTGACCGCTGTGACCTTTGCTCACCGGGTTATAGGAGCGCATCATCAAATCGCTAGGGTAATGGAATGGCGCCTTTTGGAATGAAACATCCTTCGGAATATCCACCACCACAGGGCCAGGGCGACCTGTTTTAGCAATATGAAAAGCTTTTTTCAGGGTAAGCGCTAAATCTTTAACGTCTTTCACCAAGAAATTATGTTTGACGATGGGGCGAGTAATACCCACAGTGTCGCACTCTTGGAAAGCATCTTCACCAATGGCGTGCGTTGGGACGTTGCCCGTAATAATGACCATTGGAATAGAGTCCATATAGGCTGTAGCAATACCGGTCACGGCATTGGTAACACCTGGGCCTGAGGTCACTAAAGCGACGCCCACATTCCCTGTGGCTCGCGCGTAACCGTCAGCAGCATGAACTGCAGCCTGTTCGTGACGCACCAAAATGTGCTCAAACTTGTTTTGTTTAAAAATCTCATCGTAGATGTAAAGAACTGAACCACCGGGATAGCCCCAGACAAATTCCACACCTTCGGCGTGCAAAGCATGCACAAGAATTTCGGCACCAATCATTTCTGGGCCGCTGACATCGTTTTGTTTAGCAGGGTTCAAAAGTTCCGCGCTGTTATTTGCATTCATCATTTTCTCCTTTGCAATTTTCGGCAAAAAATTGTTTGGGTTGCTCTGACACTTAACTTGTGGTCAAGGCGCGAGCCGTTAGCGCTTAATCCGGAAAAAACCATCTCATGAAAGGTCCGGCAAGTCGAACCTACTATTTTAGCCTATAAGCAGAACTCTTGGGTAGACTTTCAATAAGTTGTCTAATACGCATATGGCATCTGAAAAAGAACTTTCCGACTTTCTTAAAAGCATTGAGCTCAAAGCTTTTAAGCGGGCGGCCTATGCCACGAGAGATGACGAAGCAGCCCTCGATATCGTTCAAGACAGCATGATGCGCTTAGCCCAAAAGTATGGCGACCATCCTGCCCAAGAGTTCCCCATGTTGTTTAATCGGATTTTGCACAATGCCACGATGGACTGGTTTAGGCGGCAAAAAACCCAGAATAACTGGTTGAGCTTTTTCTCTGCTTTCCAGTCTCAAGACCCTGAAGACGGTCATGACTCTTCCGATCCACTGGAATTTATTGATGTAAATCATGAGTTTAGCTTCCTTCACAATGCTGAAAAGCTACTCGAACGTAAAGAAACGCTCAAAATCATCGAAAATGAGATTGAAAAGCTGCCGACACGTCAACGCGAAGCCTTCCTCATGCGTTATTGGGACGGGCTTGATATTGCAGAAACGGCAAAAATCATGGGTTGCTCTGAGGGTAGCGTGAAAACACATTGCTCAAGAGCTGCTTCAGCATTGGCTTATGCCCTTAAAAAACAAGGACTTAATCGTGAGTAAATGGAACACAACACAAGCGGAACACCTCGAGCAGAATCTCGGGATGTTGACTCACGCCCTGAGCAAAGACCTCCCTGTTTCTGAAAAAGTGACGCAGCGCTTACGTGAAGCTCGTTTGCAAGCCCTAGATGCCCAAAAATCACCAGTAGCAGTGCCAGAGTACGCATTTGCTGGCCACCCCAAAACTAATTGGGGCTTCACATCGAATGGGTCGATGTTGAAGATAGCGACATACTTGCCGATGGCTGCCTTAGTCCTTGGTCTATTCTTCATTGCAGACTGGCAAAGTGATCAACGTATCAAAGATATTGCCAAAGTCGATAGCGCAGTATTGATTGATCAAGTGCCTTTTGAAGCCTACAAAGATGATGGCTATGTACGCTTTTTAATCACCAACGGTAAAGATCTAGAAGTAGTTCCCGAAGACGACGAAGACGAGGCTTAAATGAGCTCGACTCAGACTTCTGTATGGGCCTTACTGCGCGATTCAAAATGCCAAAATCGCTATATTTGCTTAAGTCGCTGCGTACTTATGCAGATCTTGGTGTTTGTCGCGATTCTATTGGGCTATCAAGCCAGCGCTTTTGCACAAAACTGGGAGCGCCTCAGTGAGGATCAAAAATTAATTCTGGCTCCGTTAGAGTCAGATTGGTCAAGTCTTACAAAAGATCGACAAAAAAAATGGTTAGAAGTAGCCAATCGCTATCCACGGATGTCTGAGCAAGACAAACACACCCTACAGTCCCGCATGACAAGCTGGGCCCAACTATCCACTCAAGAACGTCAAAAAGCGCGCGACAACTATCTTCGTACCCTGAATATCTCACCAGAGAAAAAAGCAGAGGCATGGCAAGCTTATCAACAACTATCCGAAGAAGATAAAAAGAAATTAGCAGAGCGCCGTCAAAGCAAACCTAGCACGGTAACCTCACCAACGCTAAAATAGGCCCTGTGAAAAACAAGGCCAGCACTTCAACAACAAACTCGGGTTTTCAGCCACTACCGGCTGACTATTTAAATCAACTGCCAGCACCGAGCATTCGTCGCAGAATCGCTCTTAACCTCTATGAAATGTTGGTGCTCATGGGTGTGCTGGCCCTCACTTTTTTGGTTCCCCATCTGATTATCGGGGTGCTCGCCCAAGTCACAGCACCTGCTTGGTTCTTGATGGCTCACGCCTATTTAGTACTGGCGTTTTATTTCACTTGGTATTGGACGAAAACAGGTCAAACCTTGGCTATGCAGACTTGGCGCATCCAAATGGTTAGCGCTGAGGGCCAGTTACTCAAACGCTCACAAGCTTTAGCACGTTATGCATATGGCTCACTGTGGCTCATACCCGCAGCCCTGTTGTTGTACGTCTGTTTACAAGTCTATGGTCGCCAAAGTATGGGGCTGAGTTTTTCTTTGATCTTTTTTAGTATCACTTTATTTTTTTGGCCACTGACTGCGCTCTTGGATCGCACTCATCGCCAAATGTTGCCTGATCGCTGGGCACATACCAAACTGGTACAACTACCCCGAACGATTCCGCATCCAATCAGCAGTAGTGAAAAATGATTGCATGAGGCGCTCAAAGAGCGGTCCTTGAATCTCTAAATCTCTCATCGCTGCACCCATACATTGCAACCACTGATCCCTTTCACTCAAACCGATGGGAAAAGGTAAGTGACGCGCTCTTAGACGTGGATGTCCATATTGCTGTACATAAAGATCAGGCCCACCCATCCAGCCACTCAAGAAGAGATAGAGCTTCTCTCTGGAGCTTGTTAAATCTTGGGGGTGCATTTGACGAATCCCTGCATAAGCCTGATCCAAATCCATCAAATCATAAAAACGATCAACCAAGGCTCTCACACCTTCTTCGCCACCGATTAATTCGTAGGTCGTTTTCTCTGTCATCACTCATCCATTAGGTAGCATCGCGTAACACTTGCAATGCTGAACTACGCGACACTTTACCATCGAGCCATAAGCCCCCAATCACACTGGCTATTGTGCCTGCCACAATACCGTAGATATAGAGGTTCAAAGAAGCCTGTAAGGGCATCTCAAAAACACGTTGAGCCAACAATGAACCCACCACGCTTGCAGCGATGGCAGCGAGTAGACCAGAGACCATACCGATCAAAATCAATTCTGTATAAAAAGCTTTGCGTACTTGCGCACTACTCGCCCCCAGGGCTTTCAAAAGGCCTGCGTCACGCATACGCTCGTCTTGCGTACTAGCCAATGCCGCACCCAGCACTAATATACCTGCCGCAATGGTGAGCGAGAACAATAACTCAATCGCAGCGGATAATTTATCCAAAACATCTTGGACTTGTTTGAGTGAGGCATCTACGTCGACAACCGTTATATTGGGGAATTTAGCTACCAAAGCAATATCAGCAGGCAGATGTCCAATCTGTTCTTGATTTTGACGATATGCCGTAATCCAAGTTTGCGGCATGTCTTGCAAAGTCGATGGTGACAATATCGCAAAGAAATTCACTCGCATACTGGTCCAATCGAGTTTTCTGATAGAAGTAATTTTGGCATTGACAGACAAACCCGCCATATCAAATGTCAGTTGATCCCCTAACTTCAGACCCAAGGTCTTGGCAATGCCCTCTTCTATCGATAATTCATCACGCGCTAGCTGATGCCAACGACCAGCAACGATACGATTACCCTCAGGAATATCAGTACCGTAAGAGAGATTGAACTCTCGATCAACGAGTCTTTGGGCTCGACCCTCGTCAAAATCATCAGGCGTGACAGTCTTGCCATTGATTTGGACCAACCGCCCCCGAATCATGGGATATAAGGTCACCTCTTCAATACCTACATTACGCAGGTACTTCTCAACTTGTGGCGCTTGATCGGGCTGAATATTAATCAAGAAACGATTGGGTGCATAGCTCGCCTGGCTCGTCTGCCATGCAGACAATAAATCATGGCGCACCACGGACAAAAGTAAGAGTGCCATCAGCGCAATCGCTAAAGATGCGATTTGCAAACTGGTAAATGCAGCTCGCCGTGACATCGCTTGCCAAACAAAACGCTGAATCACCCCTTGAGCCAAAAATGCTTGCTGCGCCAGAAATGAAAGACCGCGTACCAATAACCAAGCAAATACCCAAAAAAGTATTGCGGCAGCGGCAAAACCACCCAATGTATAAAGCGCTAACTGAGGGCTTTGCGCCACCACGAGAAGCAATAAAGCAAACGCCGCTAAACCGAGCAATAACACTAACCAAGCCGATACGGCGCGATAAGAAATCTCTTTACGCAAGACCATCAGTGGCGAAATCTTTGTTAAGGCAAATAAAGGCGGCCAAACAAAACCTAAAAGTAAAACCATGGCTACCAAGACAGCCCAAACAAATGGCCATAAAGAGCTAGCTGGTAACTGCGCGACCAAAAGGTCCTGCAAGAACCACAGCAACACCTGGTGACCCAACCAACCGAGACCCGCTCCCAGAACTCCTCCCAGACAGGCCAAGGTGGCAGTCACACGAATATGATCTAACAAAATTTCCATACGTGTGGCGCCCAGGCATTTCCAAATCGCGCTCGCTTGCGCTTGGCGATTGACATAACGCCGTGCGGCTAAGGCAATCGCGACCGCAGCCACCATGGCGGTGAGTAAGGCAACTAATGATAAGAATTTTTCAGCTCGATCTAGGGTACTGCGCATCAAAGGTTGACTGTTATCAATACCTTCTACCTTGATCCCTCGTAAATCTTTCTGACTAATCGTTTGATCCACCCATGCTTGATATGTTTTTAATACTTGAGCATCACCTGCTAGCAGTAAACGATAAGTGACACGACTACCAAAACCAATCAAACCTGTTGCGGCTAGCGCATCTGCATGAATCATGACACGCGGTGCAAAATTTAAAAAACCAGCACCACGGTCTAACTCTTGATGAATGTAGGCCGTCACCCGAAAGCGGGCATAACCCAATTGCAAGGTATCGCCTAATTTAATTTGCAAGCTCGGCATCAGCGCTGGATCAATCCACGCTTCATCAATCCCAGGCGCGCCAGTAGCCACTCGACTATGACCTGTGGGCGTATCTCCCAAGAGTAACTGTCCGCGTAATGGGTAGCTGGGTGTGACCGCTTTGAGAGCGACTAATTTACTCTGCTCTCGATGGGTCGCCATGGTTGGGAAGACTGTGGTCTGCGCCGTTGTTAAACCACTTTTTTGCGCCTCATCTAAAAAATAGCGCGGTAATGGTTGATCGCTTTGCACCAATAAATCAGCACCAATGAGTTGCTTCGCATCTCGCTCGAAAGCAAGTTGCATACGATCGGCTAAAAATGCCACGCTACTTAAAGCCGCTACCGATACCAGGACAGCCAAAAGCAACCAAATGAGTTCATTGGCACGCCACAAACGGTGGATGAAGCGCTTCATTAACGATCCTTATCAACACAAAAATGCTAAAGGTTGTAGGATAGTCCCTAGGAGACAAATATGCACAAACCATTTCAATGGCAAAACCCTTATCCCACTAGCCGTATTCCGGTTTTTGGTAGAAATATTGTTTCTACATCTCACCCCTATGCCGCTCAAGCAGGCTTAAAAATCCTGCACGAGGGTGGTAATGCGATTGATGCTGCGATTGCAGCCGCTGCCGCAATCACGATCTGCGAACCCGTCTCTTGCGGTCTTGGTAGTGATGCATTTGCAATTGTTTGGGATGGCCATAGCTTGCATGGTTTAAATGCTTCAGGTCACTCAGCGCAAGCCTGGTCCCCTGAATACTTCGCTGGCAAATACGGCGTCGATGAAAATGGTTTAGCAAAGCGTCCTAAGAGAGGTTGGGATAGCGTGACTGTGCCGGGCGCGATCGCTGGCTGGGAGGCCCTTCATCAAAAATTTGGCGCCCTACCTTGGCATCAAGTACTCGCTCCTGCTATTGAGATTGCCGCAAGAGGGTACGCAGTACCACCTGTGGTCGCCTATAAATGGGCAGCAGCAATTCCTGAACTCAAAGACCAAGCCGGTTTTGCCGATTGCTTTATGCCTTTAGGACGCGCACCTCATGTGGGTGAGCGCTTCACTATGCCTAGTGCCGCTAAGACCCTAGAACGCTTAGCCTTACATGGGGCAAAAGATTATTACCAAGGTCAAATTGCTGAACAGATTTGTCACGCCGCCAAGGAAAATGGCGCCGCCTTAAGCCTAGATGATTTGGCCTCATACCGCCCTGATTGGGTAACACCGATTAGCAAAAACTATCGTGGCTATGATGTGCACGAGATTCCGCCTAATGGTCAAGGAATTGCTGCACTGATTGCGCTAGGCATTCTGGAACACTTTGATATTGGCAACATTCCAGTGGATAGCAGTCTTAGCCAACATCTGCAAATTGAAGCCATGAAACTGGCTTTTAGTGACTTATACGCGCACGTGGCTGACCCAAGCAGCATGCAATATCGCACGGAAGATTTTTTAGACCCCGACTATCTTCGCGCGCGCGCAAAATTAATTGACCCTGACCATGCCATGCCGAGTCCACAAACCGGTATACCTAGATTGGGAGGCACAATCTACCTCAGTACTGCAGATGAATCTGGCCGAATGGTGTCTTTTATTCAGAGTAATTACATGGGCTTTGGCTCTGGGGTCGTTGTACCAGGGACTGGTATTAGCCTGCAAAACCGCGGCTTTGCATTTTCTTCTGATCCTCGCTCAGCCAATGTTGTAGCTGGTCGCAAACGGCCCTTCCACACAATCATTCCAGGTTTTCTGACAAAAACCGTGGCAGGACATGTGCAACCGGTGATGAGTTTTGGTGTCATGGGTGCAGATATGCAGCCTCAAGGTCATCTACAAACTTTAGTGCGCATGCTCGACTACCAACAACAGCCGCAAGCTGCATGCGATGCGCCTCGCTGGAAAGTAAATCGTGACTACACTTTAGATGTAGAAAGCAATATGAATGCGCAGACAGTGAATGAACTCATTAAAAAAGGTCATCAACTCAAACGTGTCGATGACCCTTATATGGATTTTGGCGCAGGCCAGTTTATCTGGCGTTTATCAAATGAGCTAGAGGATGGCTATGTGGCCGCCAGCGACAGTCGTCGCGACGGACACGCAGCCTCCTATTAATTGAGCGTCAAACCTTGTTTTTGCACAACGTCTTTGTAGACTTCAAACTCGGCTTTAATTTCTGCGGTGAATTGATCAGGTGTATTTGCAACAATAATCGAACCTGTATCTTCAATACGCTTGCGTAAAGCTGGGTCTTGCAATGCCTTTTGCATCGCTGCATAAATCTTATCAACCACTTCTTTAGGCATACCAGCAGGACCTAGCAAACCGTAATAAGCCATGCGGTTAACTGGAGCCAAACCCACTTCAGCAAATGTGGGCACATTAGGCATACCTGCTACGCGCTTAGGAGCCGCAACAACAATCGGTACTAAGCGATTGTCTTTAATGAAGGGTAATGCTGAAGGCAAGTTATCAAAAATAATAGGAACCTGGCCTGCGACCGTATCGACCAATGCTGGGCCGGCGCCACGATAAGGAATGTGTACGATGAAGGTCCCTGTCAAGTTTTTAAACAACTCAGTCTGTAAATGGCCAATACCACCAGTACCTGAGCTCGAATAAGAAAACTTACCTGGGTTCTTCTTGATAATCTCTAGGAACGATTTGAAATCCTTACCAGCAAAGCTAGGATGCACAGCAATCACGTTCGGTGTCGCTGCAATATTAGTAATCGCCTGGAAATCTTTCACAGGGTCATAACCAATCTTTTTATTAATCGCTGGATTAGCAGCTGTGGTGGAGACTGTAGCCATACCGATGACATAACCATCTTTAGGAGCTTTCGCGACTTCAAGCGCACCAATAGAACCACCACCACCGGCTTTGTTCTCAACAATCACAGACTGACCTAAGGCTTTACCCAATGGATCTGCAACAGCACGGGCAATAATGTCTGTGGTACCGCCAGGAGCAAAAGGCACAATCAAACGAATTGGTTTATTAGGATATGACTGAGCAATCGCTAGGGTCGATGACAAACCTAAGGCGAGCATCAGCGCTTTTAACAGGCTCGAAACTTTCATAACATCTCCTCTTATCAAGTTTGTATTCATTTAAACACAGAAAATTGTTTTCTCAAATTCTCGTATCCCCTGTTCAACAATAGGGTAATTGATCTGTAAACCGATGATTTAATTAGGGAAGTTTTGTCAAAGAGGGTCTGACTGAGTAGGCCGCCTGAATGGGACGCATGAGTAGACCGTTTCAGGACAGATTGACTTGAATGCAAAAGGGCCTAGCGCTAAACTAGGCCCTTCACAAATTAAATGGCGCGGCTGGCAGGATTCGAACCCACGACCCCTTGGTTCGTAGCCAAGTACTCTATCCAACTGAGCTACAGCCGCATAAGACCGCTATTATGCCATGGAAATTAAAAACTACATAACTCCGCAGGGTCAGCAAAGACTTAAAGACGAGCTTTTACATCTACTCGATGTTGAACGCCCTGAAGTCGTGCGCGTGGTCTCGTGGGCAGCTTCTAATGGTGATCGCTCAGAAAATGGCGATTATCAATATGGCAAAAAACGTTTACGCGAAATCGATCGACGCATTCATTTTTTAACCAAGCGCCTTGAAGATGCCGTAGTCGTTGACCCTGCTGCGCGGGAAGAAACAGATCAAGTATTTTTTGGTGCCACAGTCAACTATCTCAATGCGGATGGTGAAGAAACCAGAATTTCAATTGTTGGGGTTGACGAAGTCGATGTCGATAAAGGCTATGTCAGCTGGATTTCACCGATTGCCAAAGCGCTTATCAAAGCTCGGGTTGGAGATACCGTGCAACTACAAACTCCCAACGGGCCCAAAGCGATTGAGATTTTAGAAGTTACTTACCAAGCACTCGACTAATGCGAATCACATCCTGATTTTGTCGCAAACGTCGCATGACTTTGGCAAGGTGATAACGCCCTTCGACCTGAATCACGAAACGCATACTAGCCGCATGCTCAGTCAAGCGATCATCCATCGTCACGTGAGCAATATTGGCATCTGCTGAAGTCAATGTGCCCGCTATTCTGGCAAGGACCCCCTTACCATTGACCACATCGACTCGTATAGCCACATCAAAACTGCGCTTAATATCTTCAGACCAAATCACATCGACCCAGTGTTCAGGATCTTTATTGTGTAAACGTTGCGCATGACGACACTCACGCGTATGAATTTGCAAACCCTCACCTTTGCCCAAGTATCCCAAGATGACATCGCCCGGAATGGGATAACAACAGTGCGGGTACTGCACCGACTCTCCCTCAGCACCATCAATCATGATTGCTTGACGGTGATCAGCGGCCAAAGCCTGATCCCATGCTTGAGAGTCTAAACGCATCTGCCCACTACCAGAGTTCTCCGAGAGGATAAATTCAATTCTCTTGGCAATCACAGCGGGCACACGATGACCCATGGCAATATCAGCGCACAAATCATCACGTGTCTTTGATCCAGTCCAATAAATTAATTTTTCCCAAACTCCATCATCAAGCATAGCTAAATCAATCGCCTGCTGTCTGAGTGCTTGCAAAAGTAGGCGCTCACCTAGCTGAATAGATTCTTTGTAACGCTTTGTCTTCAAATCATGACGAATGGCAGCGCGTGCCTTACCGGTTTTAACGAAAGTCAGCCAAACAGGATTCGGTTGAGAATTAGGATCGCTGGTAATTTCAACAATATCGCCATTGTTGAGCTCGGTACGCAACGGTAATTGCACCCCATTGACCTTTGCAGCCACGCACTGATTGCCTAAATCACTATGTACTGCATAGGCAAAATCAAGCACCGTAGATCCTCTTGGCAAAGCGCGGATTTGACCCTTGGGCGTAAACACATAAACTGCATCGGGGAATAAATCAATCTTGACGTGCTCTAAAAACTCCTGTGAGTCACCACTAATATCCTGAATATCGACCAATGACTGCAACCACTGGTGCGCTCGCGTTTGCATTTCTGTGAGGTCATTTTCACCATCTTTGTAGGCCCAGTGTGCTGCCACACCCTCTTCTGCCACTCGATGCATTTCTTGAGTACGGATCTGAAACTCCACCGGCATACCAAATGGCCCGACTAAGGTCGTATGCAAAGATTGATAACCATTGAGCTTGGGAATAGCGATGTAGTCCTTAAATTTTCCAGGCATAGGTTTGTACAAACTATGCAACACACCTAAGGCACGATAACAATCATCAATACTTTTTACGGTGACACGAAAACCATAAACATCCAAAACTTCTGAAAAACTGAGATGTTTACTCTGCATCTTGCGATAGATGCTATAGAGCGTTTTTTCTCTACCTCTTAAATCCACTTCCAAACCAGATTTAGATAAGGCCATACGGGCAGCATCCAAAATCTTATTAACCATCTCTTTGCGATTACCCCGGGCACGTTTAATGGCCTTATCTAAAGTGGCAAAACGAAAGGGTGAAGAATGTCTAAAACTTAAATCTTGTAGCTCGCGATACACCATGTTTAAGCCCAGGCGGTGGGCAATCGGGGCATAAATCTCTGCAGTCTCTAAGGCAACGCGACGGCGCTTTTCTATGGCCATGGAGTCGAGCGTACGCATATTATGTAAGCGATCTGCGAGCTTGACTAAGATAACGCGTACGTCCCGCGCCATCGCCATAAACATCTTCCTAAAACTCTCCGCTTGAGCTTCGGCATGGCTTTGAAATTCTAATTTATCGAGCTTCGTTAGACCTTCAACTAACTCTGCCACTTTGGCACCAAAAATTTCAACCAACTCCTGGCGTGTACTGCCAGTATCTTCAATCACGTCATGCAACAGCGCAGCCATAATAGAAGGAGCATCTAGCTTCCAGTCAGCACATAATTCAGCGACAGCGAGTGGATGAGTAATGTAAGGCTCACCCGATTGACGATATTGCCCTAGATGGGCGTTATCAGAATATTGAAATGCCCGACGGATGAGACTCAGATCTTCAGGCTTGAGATGATCGAGCTTATCAATCAAGCTCGATACAGAAATAACTTGTGACTTAGGTGGAGCAGACGGCTGGGAGGTGGGGCCAAATAAATGGCGGCTCGACTGCTCTAAGAAGGCGGCAATGATGCCTTGCGCATCGACTCGCTCTGCCACCGGGCACCTCTCTTACAGAGGTACTTTAACCAACATGTCTCGATCGGTAACACCCGCTGCAACTTCACGCAAAGCCACGACAGTTGGCTTGTCCTTGGAGTTCACACGAGGTGCGTGACCCTGGGCCAACTGGCGTGCGCGATAAGTCGCTGCCAACACCAATTCAAAACGGTTGGGGATGGTTTTTAAACAATCTTCTACAGTAATACGTGCCATCTTTAATCTCTAATTAAGCATCAATACCTAAAGGATAACGCACTTAGGGAAATTTCTCCCAAAAATGCCTAATTTGATAAAACCCCTAACTGCTGAGCAAGGTCTTGATGACGGGCTAACTGACAATCTGCACGCAGACGCGTCGCAGAAATAATTTGTCTTAATTCGAATAAAGCAGCCTCGAATAAATCATTAATCACTAAATAATGAGCTTCGCGAACATGCGCCAACTCTTCTTTAGCAGCAGCAATTCTCTTTTGTATGGTTGCCTCATCATCTTGGGCACGTTTTTTAAGACGATCCTCTAGCGTTTCCAAAGAAGGTGGCAAGATAAATATCCAAGTCGCACTTGGAACTAATTTCTGAATTTGTCTAGCGCCTTGCCAGTCGATCTCTAAGATCACATCTTTGCCAGCTTGCATCTGACCTTCAATCCATGAACGTGAAGTGCCATAAAAATTACCATGCACTTCAGCCCATTCCAGAAAGTCCCCAGCATCGCGTCGCGCTTTAAATTCTGCTTCAGTCAAGAAATGGTATTCACGACCATTCACTTCACCAGGCCGAGGTGCGCGAGTTGTACAAGAAATAGAGAGTTGTAAGCTCGGATCTTTTTCCAATAAAGCATTAACCAAGGATGATTTACCGGCGCCCGATGGCGCCACAATCATCAACATACTGCCGGTATAAAAATGATTGGTCGCCATAGTTACTCCAAGTTTTGTACTTGCTCGCGCATTTGCTCAATCAGAATCTTAATTTCGATTGATGCCTGACTACTCTCTTGCGAGACCGATTTAGATCCGAGGGTATTGGCTTCACGATTGAGCTCTTGCATGATGAAATCCAAGCGCTTACCCACAGCACCGCCCTTATTAAGAGCCTGATCAATGGCATCTAAGTGGGTACACAAACGCCCTAATTCCTCTGCCACATCAATTTTGACACCATACAAAATGAGTTCTTGGCGCACACGCTCGGCAATATCTTGGCGCTGAATAGCTTGCCCCTGGGCATCTTGGCCTGCCAACATTTCAGTCAATTTCTGCTGCAGCTTATTTTGGTGAGCAGCAACAATCTGTGGCATGAGAGGCTCTAATTGCTTGACGATCTCACGTATCGCTTGGGTTTTCTGTTTCATGATCAGGGCTAAAGCCTGGCCCTCGCTACGTCTCGCCTCTTTCATAGTCGTGATGGCCTGGCCCACGACACTTAAACTAGCTTCACGCCAGGCTTGCTCGCTACCTTTAGCTTCTCTAATCAGACCAGGCCAACGCAAAATGTCTGCCATCCTTAATTGCCCAGCATCTGGCACAGAATGACGAATTTGCTCTTGCGCTAGCAGTAATTTTTGCAAAACATCTGGGTCAATCAGTTCTGCAGAGCTTGGGTTGCTGGCTTCCTCTAATTGATACTGCAAACGAATATCGAGCTTGCCCCGCTGAATATGCTGATGAACCAAATCACGAATAGCAAGCTCTGCAGGACGACATTCATCAGGCAGACGCAGGTTGAGATCCAGAAAACGACTATTGACCGAGCGACACTCAGCGCTAATGCTGGCAAATAATCCACCCCCCAAATCAAATCTTTGGGATGCAGTACCATAACCGGTCATACTCTCTATCATTTAGCTATTGTAAAGTCTTACCATGACAACTATTCAAAGACCCAGCCAAAGACCCTATGACAGTTTGCGTCAGGTCAATATTCAACGCCATTTCACCAAACATGCCGAAGGCTCTGTTTTAGTCCAATTTGGCGATACACATGTACTCTGTACCGCGAGTATTTTGGATAAAGTGCCTCCGCATCAGAAAGGCTCAGGGGCGGGTTGGGTGACTGCTGAGTACGGAATGCTACCTCGCTCAACCCACACACGCTCTGACCGCGAGGCTGCCAAAGGTAAGCAAAGTGGCCGTACCCAAGAAATTCAACGCTTGATTGGGCGAGCACTGCGTAGCGTCTTTCAACTTGAGCTATTAGGCGAACGTACGATTCATCTAGATTGTGACGTTCTCCAAGCCGATGGGGGCACCCGAACTGCCGCCATTACCGGGGCTTTTGTCGCCGCACGCGACGCAGTCAACCAACTCTTAAATCAGGGAGTTCTACAAAAGGATCCCATCATCGACCAAGTCGCAGCGATCTCGGTAGGCATTTATCAGGGAGTCCCAGTGCTTGATCTTGACTATAACGAAGACTCTGCCTGCGATACGGATATGAATATTGTGATGACCGGCTCAGGCGGCATGATTGAGATTCAAGGGACAGCCGAAGGACAAGCTTTCTCAAAAGATGAGCTAAGCCAACTATTGCACTTAGGTGAAAAAGGCATCAAAGAGCTGATCGAGCTACAAAAGAAAGCACTCTCACAGAACTAAGATGAAAGTTGTTTTAGCTTCCAATAACGCGGGCAAAGTTAAAGAGTTCAATGAGCTCCTCGCCCCCCTGGGTTTTGAGGTCTTACCCCAGAGCCTATTTGGGATTAGTAGCTGTGATGAGCCTTATCCTACATTTGTGGAAAACGCTCTCGCCAAAGCTCGCCATGCAAGTCGCTTAAGTTGCCTACCTGCGCTGGCTGATGATTCAGGCATCTGTGTCAAAGCCTTAGAAGGTCGCCCTGGCGTCTTATCAGCTCGCTACGCCCTCTCGGATCATAAAAAGTCACCTAGCGATGCAGACAATAACGCTCGCCTCATACGTGATTTACAAAACGTCACCGAACGCCAAGCCCACTTTATTTCTACCCTAGTCTATATTCGTTATCCAGAGGATCCAGAACCCGTCATCGCGACAGGCTACTGGCAAGGAGAAATCATCGACGAGGCCCGTGGCTCCGGTGGTTTTGGTTATGACCCCCACTTTCTCATTCCGGAACTCCATAAAACCGCTGCACAGCTCAGCGCTGAAGATAAGAATAAGCTGAGTCACCGCGGTCAGGCACTACAGCTGTTACTGAAACAACTGCAAGCTTTGGCATGAAACTTTCGAGCTTACCGCCGCTCTCTCTTTATATTCATTTTCCTTGGTGCATTAAAAAATGTCCTTACTGTGACTTTAATTCCCATCAGGTTAAAAATACCTCAGGGGATCCCAGCACAGGATTTGATGAAACTCGCTACCTCGACTGTTTGCGAGAAGACTTAAGCGCACAGTTAGCCAGTGTTTGGGGTCGTCGAGTCCACTCTGTGTTTATCGGTGGTGGAACACCTAGCCTGATATCTCCAACAGGTATTACTCAGCTAATGTCCGATATTCGCGCCCTACTACCTATCAATGCAGATGCAGAAATCACCTTAGAAGCCAATCCTGGCACTTTTGAACAAGAGAAATTTCAGGCCTTTAAGGATGCCGGGGTCAATCGTCTATCCATTGGGGTGCAAAGCTTTAACGATACACATCTGCAATCTTTAGGGCGCGTTCACAATAGTGAGATGGCACAAGCTGCGATTCAATATGCGCAGTCTTTGTTTGATGAAGTGAATATCGATTTAATGTACGCCTTACCCCAACAAAGTTTGGCAATGGCTAAGCGCGATATTGAGACGGCAATTTCTTTTCAAACAAGTCACCTCTCGCTCTATCACCTGACCTTGGAACCCAACACGTATTTTGCTAAATACCCCCCGGTACTGCCTGAAGATGATCTCGCACACATCATGCAAGAAGAATTAATGGCCACGATCGCGGCTGCAGGATACCAACGTTATGAGGTCTCAGCGTATGCCAAAAAAGGCTCGCGTTGCCAACACAATATGAACTATTGGCAATTTGGTGACTACTTGGGAATCGGTGCGGGCGCTCATGGCAAGATCAGCTCCGCGTTTGGCATTCGCAGAACTACGCGAGAAAAACATCCTGAAAGCTATATGCAGCAGATGGAAAAAAATCCCCAGGTTTTCATTGAAGAGCGCGAACTCGACCGCCATGATCTACCCTTCGAATTCATGCTCAATTCCCTCAGATTAGTAGAAGGCGTCCCCACTGAGTACTTCAAAGAAAGAACTGGTCTTGAAATCAGCGTGATTCAAAGAGAAATCCAAGAAGCTTTACGCAAAAACCTACTCGACGAAGATCCTCGTTACTTGAAAGCTAGCCCATTAGGTATGCAATACCTCAATGAATTACAAATGCTTTTTCTCAAATAAAAACTCCCGTCAGAGCGAATCTATACGGGAGTTGTGTGTCTGGCGGAAGCTGTGAGATTCGAACTCACGAAGGACTCGCATCCTTGCCGGTTTTCAAGACCGGTGCATTCAACCGCTCTGCCAAGCTTCCAAAACAGCGATGATTATAGAGTGAAGTCGTCTTGAAGTCGATTTTTTCATTTTTCCGTCCCCTCCTACTGATAAAATTCATAAATGCTTCCATTAATCAGTGCAGCCGGACTCACCCTCGATACGGCCTATCAACAAATCAATCCAGCCCAATGGCAGGACCTATTGTCCCTAGCCCATGAGCGCGGCGCCTTAGATAAACGCCAAGCACTGTTTGCAGGACAAACGATTAATCATTCAGAGCAACGTGCTGCGCTTCACCCTGCTTTGCGTAATTTGAGTATGCAGCCCATGTTGATCGATGGCACAGATGTGATGCCTGAGGTCAAACAAGTCTGGCAAAAAATGTCGGCGTTTTGTAATCAACTCATAGGGATCACCGACATCATTTGCTTAGGCATTGGCGGCTCTGACTGGGGTCCACGTTTAGTCTGTGATGCTTTGTACCAAGTTCGCCCCAAAGAGGGCAAATCGATTCGTCTTCATTTTGTTGCCAATGTAGATAGCGCTGAATTAGCCACAGCTCTAGCCAAAGCACAACCAAACAGCACGCGTGTACTCGTTACATCTAAAACGTTTACCACCTTAGAGACCATTCGCAATGCTCGTACGGTCATCAATTGGTTCAAACAACATCAATTAACACCTTCGCAGTTGAAAAAATCGGTGATTGCAGTCACCGCTAACGTACAGGCTGCCAAAGATTTTGGTGTCACAGAAGAGAATATCTTCCCTTTTTGGGATTGGGTGGGCGGTCGCTTCTCGGTATGGTCAGCAGTAGGCTTACCCATTGCCATCAAGTTTGGCTTTAGCGCATTCGAGGATTTTTTAGCAGGTGCTCATGCAATGGATCTTCATTTTCGAGATGCCCCAGCTCACGAAAATATGCCCCTGTTGCTGGCCCTCACCTTGATTCATAACCAAAGAACTCATGGTATCCAGGCAAAAGCCATCGTGCCTTACGCTCACGGTTTACGCTTTTTACCTGAATGGCTCCAGCAATTAGAAATGGAAAGTCACGGTAAAACGATTGGAATCGATGGCCGTGTCAGTGACCCGACTTCACCTGTCGTATTTGGTAGCGCCGGCAGTAATTCACAACACAGCTACTTCCAAATGCTGCACCAGGGTCAGCAAATCATTCCAGTGGACTTTATTGCGGTACGCGAACCGATGAGTCAATTACCGGAAGCTGCTGAACATCATCAATTACTGATTGCAAACTGTCTGGCGCAAGCTCAAGCGCTCGCTAATGGCTCAGAAGAAAAGAATGCCTACGACTCCTGTCCGGGTGGTCGACCCAGCAACCTGATCTGGTTACCTCGCCTAGACGCCTATCATCTTGGCTCACTTCTCGCTTTATACGAGCATCGTGCACTCTGTTTAGGTGCGATTTGGAATCTCAATAGCTTTGACCAACCCGGCGTCGAATTAGGCAAGCGCCTAGCCAAACCTATACAAGAAGCCCTCAAAAATCCACAGCAGGTATCCGAGGGTATCGATGCGATTACTCAAGCACGCCTCAATTGGCTCACACAACAATAGACCTATGGAACTCTCTACATCGATCTTCAAAGCGTATGACATACGCGGCATTATTGATAAAACTCTGAATGCTGATATTGCCGAACTGATTGGTCGCGCTTTTGGTAGCACCATGAAAGAACGCGGCGAATCTGTTTGTGTCGTCGGCCGTGATGGACGTCTATCAGGTCCAGCCCTCGTGCAAGGCTTGACTGCTGGTCTTTTAGCGAGTGGTATCGATGTGATCGACCTTGGCGTGGTCGCAACCCCAATGGTTTATTTCGGCACCAATATTCCTCTCAATGGTCGTCAGGCACAGTCAGGCATCATGATTACCGGCAGCCATAATCCACCCGATTACAACGGCTTCAAAATGGTGCTCGGTGGGTCTGCCTTATATGGCGAGCAAATTCAGGCATTGCGCGAACGCATCGTGGCTAAACAATTTACGCATGGCCAAGGCACTCGTTCTGAATATCAAATTTTCCCCGAATATCTAGAACGTATCGTCTCTGATGTGCGCTTAGCCAAGCCGCTCAAAATCGCAGTCGATTGTGGCAATGGTGTGGGAGGTGCATTCGCAGGTCAACTCTTTCGCGCACTCGGATGCGAAGTAGAAGAATTATTTTGTGAAGTCGATGGACATTTCCCCAACCATCATCCAGACCCTGCACACGTCGAGAACTTACAAGATCTGATTGAAAATCTCCGCACCACAGATAATGAGCTTGGTTTAGCTTTTGACGGTGATGCCGACCGCTTAGGCGTTGTTACCAAAGACGGACAAGTGATTTTCCCAGACCGCCAAATGATGCTTTTTGCACAGGATGTACTATCCAGAAATCCAGGCGCCCAAATTATTTACGATGTGAAATGTACCCGAAATTTGGCTAAGCATATTCAGGCTCATGGTGGTCAAGCCCTGATGTGGAAGACTGGGCACTCTCTGGTCAAAGCCAAATTAAAGGAAACAGGTGCCCCATTAGCGGGTGAGATGAGCGGTCACATCTTCTTTAAAGAACGTTGGTACGGTTTTGATGATGGTCTTTACACAGGCGCACGTTTACTTGAAATTTTGAGTCGCTTTAACGATCCCTCAGCCATTCTGAATGGTTTACCGAATGCCATCTGTACCCCAGAGCTTCAAATGCCTTGTGCTGAGGGTGAGTCATTTGAGCTCTTAGAGAAAATCAAAGCAACCCCCCAGTTCCCTGGCGCCCAAAGTATCAATACGATTGATGGCGTACGCGTCGAGTATGCCAATGGTTTTGGCTTAGCTCGCCCCTCTAACACGACTCCTATCGTCGTGATGCGTTTTGAAGCAGATACACAAGAAGCAATCGAGGCTATCCAAGCAGAGTTTAGGCAAGCATTTTTGGCTGTGAAGCCCGATGCCCAACTACCTTTTTAGCTTTTTTAGCGTTCTGGTTTTGTAGCTTTTTTGGTTTTGTTTCGGTTTAGTTTTTATTTTTTTTAGTTTTTTGTTTTGCGTCTTGCAATGAATAAAGCCGGCATCAGCCGGCTTTGTAATTTGGTAATCCTGTCGATTAAATCGTAATTTTTTTTACTTCTTTAATCTTATTTCTCTCATCGACCAAGACAACCTTGGGGATAAAGGTAGCAGCATCTTGCTCACTCATCGGCCCATAGGTGCAGATAATTAATAAATCACCGACATGAGCCTTTCTAGCAGCAGCCCCATTGAGAGAGATCACCCCCGTACCACGACCCGCTTTAATAATGTAGGTTGAAAAACGCTCACCATTATTAATGTTGTATAGCTCAATTCTTTCATACTCGCGCATACCTGCTGCATCGAGCAAGTCTTCATCAATACCACACGAACCTTCATACTCCAAATCTGCTTCTGTCACCTTGACACGATGCAATTTGGCACGCAACATCACTCTTTGCATAAATACCCTCCGGTTGCGCATTCTACCTCGCCCGAAGGCCAATAGCGTTAAAATTTAGAAGCTTTAATTTATACCACCAATTAAATAGGGAAAGAATATGGCGGAAAATAACCAAAACGGCTGCTTGACAGTCGGTGAAGGCGTCAAACTAACCGGTAACTTTGTTGTGCCCGATATCGCCTCTATTTCAGGAACCATCGAAGGTGAACTCACAGCGCGTGAAATCCTAGTCGGTAGCACAGGCGTTGTGAAGGGTAAGGTCACCGCTGACGTTGTTGATGTGCGTGGCGAAATTCATGAAAACCTCACTTCTCGCAAATCTTTATTTATCCGCTCTACCGGCAAAGTAATTGGCTCAGTGCAATACGCCGAAATTGAGATTGAAAAAGGTGGGGACTTACAAGGTTCACTACAGAAAAACGATAACGGCTATAGTGCCGCTTAAGACTTTTGGAGAAGCGTATGTTTGGCAACAACAAAAAACCAGAAGACGGTTCAAACGAGTATGACAGCCAGAGTGGCCAAGAAGCTGCTGAAAACCTAGATCTTTCTCAGGTAGAAACTCCTACGAGTTCTGGATCCAATATGCTCAAGCCTTCTATCATCAGCGAAGGTTTTGAGTTTACTGGGGATATGAAATCAGGCGGCTCCATCACAGTCGATGGCACATTTAAAGGAAACCTATCGGTGCAGACCCTCTTGATTGGCGCTAACGGCCTAGTTGACGGCACAGTGAATGCCGATAGCATCAACGTCAAAGGTCGTCTACTAGGCACCATCGACTGTCGTGACTTGGTTATTGGCGGTCGCGCTACAGTAGATGGCAAACTATCCTATGCCAGCATTACGATTCAGCGAGGCGGCACCGTCAAGGGTGATTTAAAGCGTAAATAAAAACGCTCACTCAATAAGAAAGGGCTCTTCATGAGCCCTTTTATTTTTCTACTGTGAACTAAAAATTAACGCTTATCTTTTGCAGAGGCAATCACTGATTGAGCTTGAGTAGCAGGTTCACGATCAGCACCTTGAATAATCAAACCAACAATTTGCGCACCATGCTCAATACCTATAGAACCATAGGTGACATCACCCTTCACAGAGGCTGAGCGATGAAACTCGACACGCTCCGCTGCGTAAATATTGCCCTCTACCTTGCCTGCAACCATGACTCGATGAGCAAAAATATCGCCAATCACAGTACCATCGATACCAATCGCTACAGTGACCTTCGCCTCTGGCATGCTCTCGATATTGCCGACCACTTTACCGTCAATACGTAGGCTATCACCAACGGCCATACGACCAAAGATCTCTGAACTCTTGCCAATGAGCGTGTCAAAGCGCTCTTGGCTAGGCATTAATAAATTGTTTTTGTTGCGCTTACCAAACATATCTACTCTCCTCGTACCTGTTGGTACTGTATCAATATTCTTGTTTTTCTAGTTGAATTTTACTAAGTAAGGGACAATATACCTATTGAACATTACATTTTCCAATTTGCCCTAGGGACAGTATCAAAATATCCTTAAGATTCAACGATGAACCAAGAAATTTACGAATATCCCTTACAAAATGCCCAGGGAATTAGCTGTACCGCTCAGGCTTGGGCAAAAGTACCACGCCCTTTGTCTTTAGAAGAAAAAACAATCTTACGAGCTCAGATCAAAGAGCGATTGCAGGAGCAAAACGCTGTTTTAGTCGCACATTACTATGTCGATGCAGACATCCAAGATTTAGCTTGGGAAACAGGGGGTTTCGTTGCTGACTCCTTAGAGATGGCTCGTTTTGGTAAAAATCATCCGGCAAAAAAATTAGTCGTGGCGGGCGTACGCTTTATGGGCGAAACCGCCAAAATTCTGAGTCCTGAGAAAACGGTGCTCATGCCCGACTTAGACGCGACCTGCTCACTCGACTTAGGATGTCCAGCGGGCGACTTCGAGGCATTTTGTAATGCCCACCCAGATCGTGAAGTCGTGGTTTATGCCAACACCAGTGCCGCAGTCAAAGCGCGAGCCGATTGGATGGTCACTAGCTCATGCGCCCTAGCGATTGTTTATGCCCTCAAGCAACAAGGTAAAAAAATACTATGGGCACCTGACCGTCACTTGGGTCGCTATATTGCCGAGCAAACGGGTGCTGATATGTTGCTCTGGGAAGGGCATTGCATTGTGCATGATGAGTTCAAAGCCCAAGAATTAGAGTTGCTCAAAGAGCAATATCCTGACGCCCTCGTTTTAGTTCATCCCGAATCTCCTGCTGCCGTCGTCGCTCTAGCAGATGTGGTTGGCTCTACCTCAGCCATGATTAAAGCGGTAACAGACCGCCCAGAGACACGTTTTATTGTGGCCACAGACAAAGGTATTTTGCATCGCATGCAGCAGCTGGCCCCTCATAAAACATTGATTGAAGCTCCAACTGCTGGGAATAGTGCCACCTGCAAGAGTTGCGCTCATTGCCCCTGGATGGCGATGAATGGTCTAGAAGGTATTTTGCATAGTCTAGATACAGGCAAGGGCGAAATCACTGTCCCAGAATCGATTCGAGTGGATGCTAAAAATTGCATAGAAAAAATGTTGCAATTTACCCAAGACCATCCCGAGTTATTGGCACAAGCTCAGCACGGCTTTGTTAAAAACATTGGAGCGGCCTAATGTACCAAAGTAATGAAACCCTGTCGGCCGCTATTGAACGCAATGTTCGTGAAGCATTGGTTGAAGACATTGGTCTATGCGACTATACCGCTCAATTAGTACCGGATGACCTCAAAACGGCTCGACTGATTGTGCGCGAAGACGCCATCTTGTGTGGTGTGGCATGGTTTGAGGCTTGTCTAAAAACACTCGATCAAGACGCTCAGATTCAATGGCGTTACCGTGAAGGTGATACCATGCAGGCCAACAGTGAAGTATGTTTTATTCAAGCACGTGCTCGCGCGCTTTTATCAGCTGAACGCCCCGCTCTCAATTTTCTACAAACCCTCTCAGCAACCGCAACAATCACGCACGCTTATGTAAAAGCGATTGAAGGTGCTAGCCCCAATCCTCATGGTTGTCATATTTTAGATACTAGGAAAACTTTGCCCGGGCTCAGACAAGCACAAAAATACGCAGTGACGGTCGGCGGCGGTCAAAACCAACGTCTTGCTTTATGGGATGGCATTTTGATCAAAGAAAATCATATTGCAGCTGCGGGTGGCATCACTCAAGCACTTCAACAAGCTCAGGCACTCAATGCCCCTGTCAGTATTCAGATTGAAGTAGAAAATCTTCTTGAACTGAAGGAAGCCCTAGATGCCGGCGCAACCAGCATTCTCTTAGATAACTTTTCTACCGATCAAATGCGCGAAGCTGTCCAACTGACCGCAGGTCGTGCCTTGCTAGAGGCTTCTGGGGGCGTCGACTTAGTCCAGGTCCGCGAGATAGCCGCCACAGGAGTCGATCGCATTTCGATTGGCAAGCTCACCAAAGACGTGGCCGCCACAGATTATTCACTAAGGGTGATGGCCTAATTTAATTTATTTTTGATTTGGGCATCGGCGTCAGAATTGTTGGGTAAGAAACGCTCCAGCTTTGCGGATAATCACGGCTGTAATGCAAGCCACGACTCTCTTTACGCATGAGCGCTGAACGTACGATCAATTCTGCACAGGTCAAAAGATTACGCAATTCCAATAGATCACGACTCACTCTAAAGTTAGAGTAATACTCCTGCACTTCACTTTGGAGAAGCTCAATACGGTGTAAAGCACGCTCAAGACGCCGATTAGTTCTGACAATGCCCACATAGTTCCACATCAACAAACGCAACTCATCCCAGTTATGGGCAATCACAACACTTTCATCGGCATCTTCGACGCGCGACTCATCCCAGGGCAAGATAGCAGGCTGCACATGCGGGCTTTCTTGATCAATTTGCCGTGCTGCTGCTTTGCCAATCACAACACACTCGAGCAATGAATTACTCGCTAGACGATTGGCGCCATGTAAACCCGTATAGGTGGCCTCACCCACCGCATAAAGACCCGGTAAATCAGTCTGGCCCTGTAAGTTGGTGACCACCCCTCCACAGGTATAGTGCGCCGCAGGCACGACTGGAATAGGCTCTTTGGCTATATCAATGCCCAAAGCCTGGCATCTTGCATAAATATTAGGGAAATGTTCTTTAATTTTTTGCTCGCCTAAATGCGTGGCGTCTAGCAACACATAATCAAGACCATGCTTTTTCATTTCAAAATCGATAGCACGCGCCACAATGTCCCGCGGAGCCAACTCAGCACGGGCATCATGGTGTGGCATAAATCGCGTGCCATCGGGTAACTTGAGCTGAGCCCCTTCGCCTCTTAAGGCTTCGGTAATGAGGAAAGTTCGATCCTGGGGGTGATACAAGCAAGTAGGATGAAACTGAACAAATTCCATATTGCCTACACGGCAACCTGCCCGCCAAGCCATGGCAATGCCATCACCAGTAGCAGTTTCAGGGTTACTGGTGTAACGATAGACTTTACCCACACCACCTGTTGCTAAAACAACAGCTTGGGCAGCGAGGGTCTCTATCTGCCCCTTTTCAATATCTAATGCATAAACGCCATAACAAGCTTGTGCTTTGCTAGATTTTTTTTGCTCAGCAAGATGCTTATTCGTAATCAGATCTAAAGCCATACACTTTTCACGAATCTGAATGCGTGGATGTTGTTTTGCTTTAGCTAACAAAACCTGATGAATCGCCCAACCCGTAGCATCGGCTGCATGGGCAATACGTCGATAGCTATGCCCACCTTCACGCGTCAAATGTAAGCCCTTAGGGCCTTCAGGATCTGGGGTAAAGGGCACCCCCTGCTCAATCAACCAATCAATCGCCAAGGAACTTTGCTCAGCAATATAGCGCGCGGTCGACTCAACGACCAAGCCCGCACCTGCCTCAACTGTATCTTTAACATGAGCATCGACACTATCTTGCTCATCAATCACGCCCACAATACCGCCTTGCGCCCAGGCGGTGGCAGACTCTTCTAAGTGTCTTTTGGCCAAAAGAATGACGGTATGTTTTTCTGCGAGCTCTAAAGCCACAGTTAATCCGGCTAAACCTGCGCCAATAACTACAATCGGTTGTTCAGTAGCAGCCATTACACGATTATCTTCAATGATTTAGAGTTTTGCTGAATGTTCACGCGTTTCATGAAAGACAATTTGTGGCCAACGCTCTTGGGTGACACGCAAATTGACAGAAGAGGTCGCTAAAAACGCTAAGTTATCAGCCGCATCATGAGCTAATTGATGGCCTGCTGATGATTTTTCAAAGTCAGCCAGTATTTTTTTATCTTCACAACTGACCCAACGCGCGCAATGAATACTAGAGTTTTCAAATACAGCATCCACACCATATTCATTCAGTAAGCGACTGGCCACGACTTCAAACTGCAAAGCCCCCACCGCTCCCAAAATCAAATCACTGCTATTGACAGGTCGAAACACTTGAACAGCGCCTTCCTCACCGAGTTGTTGTAGACCTTTTTGGAGTTGCTTGATTTTCATGGGGTTACGAATTCTGGCGACACGGAAAAAGTCAGGTGCAAAAAATGGGATACCGGTGTATTGCAACATTTCACCTTCAGAAAAACTATCGCCAATTTGCATATTGCCGTGATTGGGTAAACCAATGATATCCCCCGCGTAAGCTTCTTCTACCTGCTCACGTGATGAAGCCATGAAGGTCACCACATTGGATACCTTGACCTCACGCGCAATACGCAAATGGTTAATCTTCATGCCCCGCTCAAAACGTCCGGAACACACTCGTAAGAAAGCAATGCGATCACGATGTGCTGGATCCATATTGGCTTGAATCTTAAAGACAAAGCCTGAGAACTTATTTTCTTGAGGCTTAACCACGCGCACCGTAGCATCACGCTCACGAGGCCCCGGCGCCCAATCTAAGAGGGCATTCAGAATCTCTCGAACACCAAAGTTGTTGATCGCCGAACCAAAGAAAACAGGAGTTTGAATACCGTTTAAAAAACGCTCCAAATCAAATGCATGCGATGCACCTCTCACTAGCTCGACTTCGAGTTGTAACTGCGCCATCTCGTCAGGGAATAACTCATGTAGTTTGGGGTTGTCGATGCCTTTGACTAACTCGAATTCTTGATCAGCTCGGTCATTACCAGGAGAAAAAAGTAGGATTTCATCACGAATTAAGTGATAGACGCCACGGAAATTCTTACCCATCCCGATAGGCCATGTCACTGGTGCACATTCAATTTTGAGAATCGACTCTAGCTCATCCATGAGCTCCATAGGATCACGCGTCTCGCGGTCCATCTTATTCACAAATGTAATGATGGGAGTATGTCGCATCCGACATACATTCAATAACTTAATGGTTTGCTCTTCAACACCTTTGGCAGCATCAATGACCATCAATGCCGAATCCACCGCCGTTAAGACGCGATAGGTATCTTCCGAAAAGTCTTGGTGGCCTGGGGTATCTAATAAATTAATTACATGATCACGATACTCAAACTGCATGACTGAGCTGGCCACGGAAATTCCTCTTTGCTTTTCAATTTCCATCCAGTCTGAAGTCGCATGGCGTCCGCTTTTACGTGCCTTAACCGTACCCGCCAATTGAATCGCCCCTGAAAACATCAAGAGCTTTTCTGTCAGCGTTGTTTTACCAGCGTCAGGGTGGGAAATAATGCCAAAAGTGCGGCGGCGAGCCACTTCCTTGGCGATATCGGAGCTTATTGTCATAATATTCACTTCTAGTAAGCCCTATAGTTTAGTGGACAGCGCCTGCGCAAGCCAGAAAGATAAGCCAGTGACCGAGAAATATGATGTTTTACCCACCCAGTCCGTGGAATTGTTAAAAGAGCTGCACATCCTCACGCGCGATGGCAAATTGAATCAGGACTCCCGTCGCAAACTCAAGCAAGTCTTTCATCTAGTTCAATTTATTGAACCACTCATGCGTGAATGCTTGGAGAAAGGGCATATGACCTTGGTCGATCATGGCGCCGGCAAATCCTATTTGGGCTTTTTGCTCAATGATTTATTTTGTAAATTACAAAAAAATCCATCCCAGATTATTGGCATTGATAGTCGCTCTGATTTAGTGAAAAAGTCTCAAGACCTTGCGCAAAAGCTGAACTTTAAGAATATGGTGTTTATTGACTGTCTAAGCTCTGAAGCCCAGAAGCACCCCGCAATCCCGCAAGAAGTAGACATTGTGACTGCCTTACATGCTTGCAATACAGCAAGCGATGATGCGATTCGTTTTGGCCTTGAGAAAAAAGCTAAATTCATGGTCTTAGTACCCTGCTGTCAGGCTGAAGTCGCTGCAGCCTTGCGCCAAACTAAAGGCCATCAATTAAAAAATGAACTCTCTGAAATCTGGCGCAGACCTTTACATACCCGAGAATTTGGCAGCCACATCACCAATGTACTGCGCTGTTTACAACTCGAATCCCATGGCTATGAAGTGACCGTCACAGAATTAATTGGCTGGGAACATTCAATGAAAAATGAACTCATTATTGCCAGCTACCGAGGTAGCTCAGGGACATCTGCAGCGCGCCGCAAAGATCGCATACTAGAAGAGATCGGCTTGACTGCACTGGCCGCGCGCTTTGCTTAAACCTGCCCTACTACGAATGACAGCATACTAATAGAAGCCGCATCTATCCCATCAACAATGATGCTCACCGGCTCAATATCAGCTTGCTGAGCAAGGACATACAGCGCAGGCCAATAATGCTCTAAGGTTGGTACTGCCAAAACGTGATCTTGACCAAAGTTTTGGAAATTAATTAAAGCTTGATGCTGATGGGCTAATAGATTCTGACGAAAATAGGTATTGAATCTTTCAGCCCATGGATAAATTTTTTCTTGCGTGAAATCAATGACTCGCAAATTATGGACAACATTACCGCTTCCCACAATAAGGACGCCCGCCTCACGCAAGGGTCTGAGTTGTTGAGCCAAGGCGTAATGCTGCGCACCCGTTAATCGAGCATCTAAACTTAATTGCACAACAGGTATATCAGCATTGGGGTACATGTGTAGGAGCGGCGCCCAAGTACCATGGTCTAAACCCCATTCAAACTCTTCTAGTATGACTTCTGTAGGGCTTAATAAATCAGCCACTTGATTAGCCAGCTGCGGCGATCCGGGCGCAGGATAGCTGACTTTAAATAAGGCCTCAGGAAACCCTGAAAAATCATGGATAGTGGGTGGTTGCGTCATCGCTGTCACCCAAGTTTGACTCGTTAACCAATGCGCGGAAATGACTAAGATCGCTTTAGGCTTTGCTATACGGCTTGATAATGCTTGCCATGCTTGCGCATAGCGATTGGGCTCAATGGCATACATTGGGTTGCCATGGCCAATAAATACTGCGGGCATCAAATGACTCATACGCAGATATCAAAAAAGAGCTTCATCGGCCTATTTTAGGCAATAAAAAAGCTGCTCACTTGGAGCAGCCTTTTTACAGAGCATACAAGAATTACTTGCGCTTGTTCACTGCATCTTTGAAAGCCTTACCAGCTGTGAATTTCACAGTCTTAGCAGCAGCAATCTTGATGGCTTCGCCAGTCTTTGGGTTACGGCCTGTACGTGCAGCACGCTTGCCAGAACCAAATGTACCGAAACCGATCAACTGTACTTTGTCACCCTTAGTAACAGCCTTGATGATGGCATCAATGGATGTATTCAATACTCTTTCAGCAGAAGCTTTAGAGATATCAGCATCTTTTGCAATTTTTTCAACTAATTCAGCTTTGTTCATTATTCACCTTTCAACATTAAAACTGGGGGTTGTACAAATGGGTATTAATCGTCTCTTTATTATTAGATCAACACAACTTGTAACGATTAGATTAAAACACAAATTCTCACCGGCAAGCCATATTTTTAAAGCATGTTTAGGGTTTTACCTAAACAAAATGGTGCATAGCGGGGAGATTTAGCACTAAAAACTAGCAAATTAAGTCGATGGCGCGAGAACTTCGATGCCACCCATATATTTTTGTAAGGCTTTTGGAACTTTCACACTACCATCAGCTTGCTGATAGTTTTCCAAAATTGCGACACCCGTGCGCCCCACTGCTAAACCAGAACCATTGAGTGTGTGAACGAGTTCCGGTTTCGCCTGTCCCTGTTTATAGCGTGCTTGCATACGCCGCGCCTGGAAATCACCCATATTGGAACAAGAACTAATTTCGCGATAAGCGTCTTGCGCTGGCAACCAAACCTCTAAATCGTAAGTCTTCGTGCTACCAAAGCCCATATCACCAGTACACAAAAGGACTTTGCGATAAGGAAGTTCTAATACTTTTAAAACCTCTTCAGCGTCTTGAGTTAATTGCTCCAAGGCAGCCATCGAATCTTCTGGTTTAGAAATATGTACTAACTCAACCTTTTCGAATTGGTGCTGGCGAATCATGCCGCGCGTATCTCGCCCGTAACTACCTGCCTCCGAACGAAAACAGGGGGTATGCGCCACAAATCGCTGTGGCAAGTCCTCAGCCGTCGTAATCGTGTTTCGCATCAAATTAGTGACAGGTACTTCAGCGGTTGGAATGAGATAAAAGTTTTCATAGCTTGCATCACTAGCCGCATCTTGATCATCACCACCAACCCGTCTTGGTACTTTGAATAAGTCAGCCTCAAATTTAGGCAACTGCCCAGTTCCACGCATGGATTCTGCATTAACGATATAGGGTACATAGAGCTCGGTATAACCTTTAGCAGTATGCATATCCAGCATCAACTGAATCAAAGCACGGTGCAAACGAGCGACTTGCCCACGCATCACCACGAAACGTGAACCTGTAATTTTGGTGGCTGAATCGAAATCCAGTCCTAAAGCAGTGGCAATATCCACATGATCTTTAATAGGAAAATCAAATCTGGGTACAGTGCCCCAACGCAAAACCTCTTGATTGTCTGCATCACTCTTACCATGGGGTACAGATGTATCTGGCAGATTAGGGATACTCATCAGGAAATCGTTGAGCTGTGACTGCAAAACTGTCAACTTTTCTGTCAACTGATGAAGCTCAGCATTCACTGCTGCAGACTCGGTCATTTCGGCACTAGCGTCCTGCCCCTGACCTTTTTTCATACCAATCGCTTTGGCCAACTGATTGCGCTTGGCCTGCAATTCTTCTGTACGACTTTGTACTATTTTTCTCTCAGACTCTAAATGACTGAAAGTTTGAGTATCAAGCTCAAACTTACGAGCAGCTAAACGCTGGGCAACGCCATCTAAATCTTTTCTAAGGAGCTGAATATCAATCATATAAGGGCTTGGGCTGGTCTAGTACTACTGATTTAACTTAAGAATTTCTGCGTTTTTGGGAGGCTCAAATTTAAATTGTTGAGCCTCCACATTGATGTTGATTCTCATTTTACCTAGTCCGATGATGGTGACTACTCCAAAATTGTCATGTAGCTCTAAAGCACGAGGTAGGCCATCACTGAAACCCAAACCGAGGCGTACATAATTTTGTACTGCAGCGGCATCACCTTTGGGCTTTAATTCAACCCACTGCATGCCCCCTTTTTCACCACCGGAGATGAGATCAAAGTTATTTTCTAAAGCTTGCTCACCAAATAGCAGAGCCGCAGGACTCGCGGCTAAACCTCTAGCAATCGGGCGGATGCTCAATTGATTTAAATCTGGGTCCCAGATCAAGATCTGTTGACCATTGGATATCACTTTTTGTGCAAATGGTTTTTGTGTCTCCCAAAGAAACTGTCCAGGGCGCTTGAATACATAACGCCCCGAACTTTTACGCAGTACTTTGGGCTTATCTTCACCCGCTCGGGGAGCTCTTAATTGCTGTTGCTCAAACTCGCCTTCAGCGGACTGCACTTGAGATAAAAATTGTTTGAGCTGGGTAATGCCATCTGCTTGAGTTTGAGCTTTTACAGAAGCGCTGAATAGGGCAACAAGGCTAATAAGCCAAATAATCAATTGAGGCATGAATTAGTGCTCTGGTCCTTTGACCAAAATATCTCGGTTACCGTTGCTACCCATCTTTGAAACCAAGCCAGCACGTTCCATATCCTCAAGAATACGTGCGGCACGGTTGTAACCAATGCGCAAATGGCGTTGTACTAAAGAAATCGAAGCGCGCTTGTTCTCCAGAACAATTTTGACGGCATCGTCGTACAGCGGATCGGCCTCTCCACTAGCCTCTGCACCGCCCACGGCATCTGACTCACTTTGCGGCTCCAAGATACTGTCAATGTACTTAGGCTCGCCGGCTTTCTCTTTGAGCCAACTAACCACCGCATGCACTTCTTCATCTGTCACAAAAGCACCATGTACACGCATGGGCAGACCACTACCAGGAGCCATATACAACATATCCCCCATACCCAATAAACTCTCCGCGCCTTGTTGATCCAAAATGGTGCGGCTATCAATCTTGCCACTCACCTGAAATGAGATACGAGTCGGAATATTAGCTTTGATTAAGCCCGTAATAACATCGACGCTCGGACGCTGGGTAGCTAAAACTAAATGGATACCTGCAGCACGTGCTTTTTGCGCAATGCGCGCAATCAATTCTTCAATCTTCTTACCAACTACCATCATCAGATCAGCGAGCTCATCAATCACGATCACGATCAATGGTGCCTTATGCAAAGGCTCTGGATCGTCTGGCGTCAAACTAAATGGGTTATATAAATGCTCGCCCCGCTCTTCGGCTTCCATGATCTTTTTATTAAAACCAGCCAAATTACGTACCCCAAACTTACTCATCAGCTTATAGCGTCGCTCCATCTCATTGACGGCCCAGTTAAGAGCGTTATAAGCCTGCTTCATATCTGTGACGACCGGACACAAAAGATGAGGGATACCTTCGTATACCGACATCTCGAGCATCTTCGGATCAATCATGATCAAACGCACCTCATCTGCCTTTGCTTTGTAGAGCAAAGATAAGATCATCGAATTAATACCGACCGATTTACCTGAACCAGTCGTACCGGCCACCAAGCAATGGGGCATCTTGGCGAGGTCTGCAACGATGGGTAAACCAGCGATGTCTTTACCTAAAGATAAAGTCAATAAAGAATGGCTATCGTTGTATACCCGCGAGCCCAAAATCTCAGAGAGATAAACAGACTGACGATTGGGGTTAGGCAACTCAATGCCCATACAGGTTTTACCCGGAATTGTTTCAACGACACGCACTTTGACAAGCCCAAGAGCACGTGAGAGGTCGGTTTGCAAATTAACAATCTGACTGCCTTTAACACCCACCGCAGGCTCAATTTCATAACGGGTGATCACCGGCCCTGGATGGGCTGAGATGACCTTGACCTCCACATTAAATTCTTTGAGTTTTCGCTCAATCAAACGTGAAGTGAACTCTAGAGTGTCTGCAGAAATCGATTCAGCTTTCACTTCAGGGGGTTCTAACAATAAAGAAAGGGGTGGCAATGCCGTATCCGCCATTTCTGCAAAGAGCGGTTGCTGTTTTTCACGCTCTACTCGTTCGCTTTTAATAACCTTTAGCGGCGCGCGATAGATGGGTACCGGTGGCGCATCTTCAATCTTTACTCGCTCTTCTTCAACGTGCTCTTCACGCTCCTCTGCGGCTACCTCACCAATTTTTCGATCAGCCTCAGATTCACGACGCTCACGAACACGACGCCATAACAATTCCAACTGGCGCCCCATCTGCTCCGCCAAGCTTAACCATGAGAATCTTAAGAATAAAGATAAGCCAATCGCCAGAGTGACAAGTAATAATAAGGTGGAGCCAGTAAAGCCTATCGCCATCTGTAAAGGATCCCCGAAGAGTTCACCTAAAACACCGCCAGGTGGTCTTGGTAAATCCATCGTCATACTGTGCATCCGAATCGACTCGAGACACATCGACGAAAACAGCGTCAGACCAAAACCGAAAAAGCGAGGCCAAAAAGGTTCAGGGGCCAAAGACTGACCTGGCAACTTCAAAGCATTAAGCTCTTGCCAGCCTCTCATTGCACGGCGTAAGAGCAAAATCACCCACCAATAGGCTGAGGCACCGAAAACATATAACATCAAGTCTGCGATCCATGCACCTACGCGTCCGCCAAGGTTAGAAATTGTTGCTACTTGATTGGCGTGTGACCAAGCGGGGTCAGTTTTACTGTAAGTAAATAGAATGGCAAACAAGGCGACGGTCAAAGCCATAAAGGCTAACCACTTAACCTCCCAGACTAAACGAGCAAAACGTTGTTCTGCTTCAGTTTTTATAGAAGTTCCAGAGCTAGACTGGGTAGAAGGTGTTATTCGTGCCATATTCGTTAGATTGTAATCAACAAAAAACGTCAGCACTCTTATAATGTGCTTATGAATACTACTACGACTAAACACTCAAAACTACTAATTCTTGGTTCGGGCCCAGCAGGCTACACCGCGGCCGTTTATGCAGCCCGCGCGAACCTGAGCCCCACCTTAATTACAGGCTTGGCCCAAGGCGGTCAATTAATGACCACGACCGAGGTTGAGAACTGGCCGGCCGACCCACATGGTGTGCAGGGTCCAGAACTCATGCAACGCTTTTTAGAGCATGCAGAGCGCTTTAAAACAGAAATTATTTTTGACCATATTCATACCGCTGAACTGACTGCAAAGCCCATCAAACTGATCGGTGATGCTGGCACTTACACTTGTGATTCTCTGATTATTGCCACGGGTGCTTCTGCCCAATACCTAGGCTTACCGAGTGAAGAAGCCTTTATGGGCAAAGGTGTATCGGCATGTGCAACCTGTGATGGTTTCTTCTATCGCAATCAAGATGTCTGCGTGATTGGTGGCGGTAACACGGCGGTCGAAGAAGCCCTCTATCTAGCAGGTATTGCCAATAAGGTCACTGTTATTCATCGTCGCGATAAGTTCCGCGCTGAACCTATCCTGATTGATCGCCTCATGGCCAAGGTTGCCGAAGGTAAAGTGGCGATCGAATGGCATAGTACGCTTGATGAAGTATTAGGCGATCAAAGCGGCGTCACAGGGGTGCGCCTTGCGCATGCTAATGGCCAGAAAAAAGAAATTGCTCTCAAAGGCATCTTCGTGGCGATTGGTCATAAACCCAATACCGATTTATTCGTGGGCCAGCTTGATATGGAAAACGGTTATATCAAAACTCGCTCTGGCTTAAGTGGTAATGCGACTGCCACGAATATTCCTGGTGTTTTTGCAGCAGGCGATGTGCAAGACCACATCTATCGCCAAGCAATCACATCTGCAGGAACGGGCTGCATGGCTGCGCTTGATGCGCAACGTTATCTAGAAAGCCTTGCTTAATCACTTTCAGGACGTCTGATGGAAGGTCTTCACACCTTCGGCGTCCTGAATTTCTCGAGTTATCTTCTAGGCACGATTTTTATCGTGCTTTTACCCGGGCCTAACTCTTTATATGTACTCGCTCAAGCATTAAGCCAAAATCGCGCGCGGGCTTGGGCAGCTGCTGCTGGCATTGTGCTGGGCGATACTGTATTAATGATCCTAGCAGCATTAGGCTCAGCGTCTCTGATGAGTTACGCGCCTGGCGTCTATGCCATCGTACGTTGGCTAGGTGCCCTTTATTTGGGCTTCATAGGTCTACAACTGCTATTGAGCGCCTATCAAAAACTTCAAGCTAAAACGCCAGCAACATCGAGATCTTGGGCAGTCAATACACCCGCCCTTCGAACGGCACTCACTTTATCGCTCACCAATCCCAAGGCGATTGCCTTTTTCATTTCATTTTTTACACAGTTTGTAGACCCAAGCTATTCTCAACCCGCCCTCTCATTCTTGATATTAGGCGTGGTTCTACAAATTGTTAGCATCGCTTACCTGAGCTGCTTAATTATCTTGGGTCAGAAAATAGCAACGGGCCTCAGTCAGAGGCCCGCGATCTACAGCGCTGTATTAGGTGGTACCGGTTTACTGTTTATTGCCTTTGCAGGGCATTGGCTGATTCAATAAAACGTGCCCTACTTAAATAGCTGACTCGTTCGTCTCACCAGTACGAATACGAATCACCTGCTCTACAGGTGTTACAAAAATCTTACCGTCACCAATCTTGCCGGTATGCGCTGATTTCACGATTGAGTCAATCACAGCTTCTACACGATCATCAGCTACCACAACCTCAACTTTGACCTTAGGCAAGAAATCCACAACGTACTCAGCACCACGGTAAAGCTCAGTGTGACCTTTTTGACGACCGAAACCTTTGACCTCTGTCACCGTGAGACCTGTTACACCCAAATCAGCCAAACCCTCACGCACTTCATCTAACTTAAATGGCTTAATTACAGCGGTAATTTGTTTCATATCAATCTCCTTTTTATCAATCATACCGAATCGCAGGCATAAGTTCACTAGGCACGAAAACGATTCGTGATGGGGTAACGCCAATCACGGCCAAAGGCTCGAGCGGTAATCCTGACACCAATCGGGGCCTGGCGACGCTTGTACTCATTGATCTTAATGAGACGAGTCACTTTTTCAACATCTTCCTGAGCATATCCTGCCGCAATGATCGTATCTATCGCCTCATTTTGTTCCATATAGCGCTCAACAATCGCATCAAGAATATCGTAAGGGGGCAAACTATCCTGATCTTTTTGATCAGGCCTTAACTCCGCAGATGGGGGCCGTGTGATGATGCGCTCAGGAATAACAGGAGCGATTGCATTACGGTAATGGCAAAGACGATAGACCAAGGTTTTGGCTACATCCTTAATCACCGCAAAACCCCCGGCCATATCCCCGTAGAGGGTGCAATATCCCACGGCCATCTCACTTTTATTGCCAGTAGTGAGGACAATTCGACCACTTTTGTTAGATAGTGCCATTAACAAAGTACCACGAATACGTGCCTGAATATTTTCTTCAGTGGCATCCACCGGTAATGATTTGAACTCCTCAGCCAAAGAAGCCTCAAAAGCATCGACCATAGGAGCAATCGCTAATTCGTCATATTGGACTTGTAGACGTTTAGCCATCTCTCGCGCATCGATCCAACTGATATCTGCGGTGTAGCGCGAGGGCATCATGACTGCCCGTACACGGTCAGCACCCAGCGCATCGACAGCGATGGCAAGCACTAAAGCGGAATCAACACCGCCTGATAGTCCAATGATGGCGCCCGGAAAACCATTCTTGCTTACATAATCACGTACACCTAAGACTAGAGCACTGTAGACATCTTGCTCCACGGACTGCGCTACAGGATGAATGTCACCGCAGGCTCCATGTGCCTGCCATTCCAGCAAATAATCGGCATTAACCCATGAAGCCTGACGGGCAATGAGCTGACCTTTTTGATCAAGGGAAAATGACCCGCCATCAAAGACTAATTCATCCTGCCCCCCGACTGCATTGACATACACGACGGGTATATTCAACTCCAAAGAGCGCGCTTGAATGACCGCCTGACGTACTCCTTGCTTTTCCATGTGATAAGGAGAGGCATTAGGCACTAATAAAATCTCGGCGCCCTGGTGTTTTGCTTGTGCTGCCGGGCCACTATGCCAAGCATCTTCACAAATAATGATGCCTAGACGCCTACCCTCGACCTCAAATACACAAGCCTCATTCCCAGGGACAAAATATCGGACCTCATCAAAGACCTCGTGATTAGGTAATTTCTGTTTAGCGTAACGTGTGATCACTTGCCCATTTAGCAAAACGCTCACACAATTTTGCAAACCTTGTGAACTCCGATGGGGATGACCCACCAAGACATGTAGATCTTTAAACTTTGCCAAATCCAGAGTGAGCTTTTTTAATGCTGCATCAGATGCCGCAATAAATGATTCTCTGAGTAATAAATCTTCTGGAGGATAGGCTGTGAGCGATAGCTCAGGGGTGACTAGGACTTTAGCTGACTGCTCGTGCGCTTTTTGCGCGGCAGCTAAGATCAATTGCGCATTCTGCGCAAAATCTCCAAGGACAGGGTTCGATTGTGAGCAAGCAATAAAAAATGGAGGCATGGTTTTATTATCCCATTGCCTCCATCCTGATGCTAAGAATTCCTAAGAACTCCCGCTAGGCTGACTTTATTGACCGCTCTTATAACGCTCAATACTCTCGACCACTTCTTTCTTCGCGGCCTCAATACCATCCCAACCCTTCACTTTGACCCACTTACCTTTTTCAAGATCTTTGTAGTGTTCAAAGAAGTGCTGAATTTGTTGAGTCACTAAGGGGTTCAAATCTTCTAGCTTCTGGATATGGTTATACAAAGGCAGAATTTTTTCGGTCGGGACAGCCACCAATTTGGCGTCACCACCAGACTCGTCATCCATATTCAAGACACCCAAAGGACGGCATGTCACAACAACCCCTGGAGGTAAGGCAAATGGAGTAATCACGAGCACATCGGCAGGATCTCCGTCTTGTGACAATGTTTGTGGAATATAGCCATAGTTACATGGGTAATGCATTGCTGTGCCCATAAAACGATCCACAAAAATTGCACCAGATTCTTTATCGACTTCATATTTCACTGGATCAGCATTCATTGGAATTTCAATGATGACGTTGAACTGATCAGGGGCTTTTGAACCTGGACTCACATTATTTAAGCTCATATTCTCTCCAAAATGGGTGGGTATTTAAACCTGTGCATCTTATCAAAGCTGACTCACGGCTCCCTGACAAATCTGGGTACTGTGGCTTTGTATTCTTGCAATGCAACATTTTAATACCGAAGTGTGGCATAATAGCGGGGTAGTTTGAAACATCGTCCCCAGTCATAAGTTCTCTGAACTCATACTTCAATCTTTTTTGTCTGTAGGTCGATGCCCATAGATCGCATACAAAAAAGGGCGCTAGACCGCTAGCGCAGATGATATGACCATGACATTTAAGGATCTGGGTCTTGCCCAGCCATTGCTCCAAGCCACTGAGGCTCTTGGATTTACAACCCCTACACCTGTTCAAGCACAGATTATTCCGCACGCTCTCGAAGGCGGTGATTGGATGGTCAGCAGCCAAACAGGTAGCGGCAAAACGGCTGCCTTTCTCTTGCCTTTACTCCATCAGTTATTGGCAAAAAACCCGAATAACAAACCAGTTCCTGGTCGTGCAGAACCCCAGGTACTCGTTTTATGCCCAACTCGTGAACTCGCCCAACAAGTAGCTAATGATGCTATTAATTTGGTGAAGTTTTGCAAAGGAATTCGTATTGCAACCATCATGGGCGGCATGCCCTATGGCAAACAAATCGCACAAATTAGAGGTGCCAGCCTAGTCGTTGCCACACCGGGTCGCTTGCTTGATTTACATGACAGTCGCGCTATTCGCTTAAATAAAGTGCAATATTTAGTCGCTGACGAAGCAGATCGTATGTTGGACCTTGGCTTCCAAGAAGACATCGAAGCTATCCACGCATTATGTTCTGAGCGTCAGCAAACTCTGATGTTCTCTGCTACTTTTGCACCTAGAATCATGCAACTGGCTGAGAGCCTCATGAAAGCACCGCAACGTATTGAATTAGCTAGCGCCCAAGATAAGCATGAAAATATTGCTCAAACTTTGCATTGGGCTGATGGTGTATCGCATAAACATGCCCTCCTCAATCATTGGCTCTCCGATCCGACGATGGAACAAGCAGTAGTTTTTGCTAGCACTCAAGTAGACAGCGAAATGATTGCCGATCAATTACGTGCCGCAGGTCACTCTGCTACTGCCTTGCATGGCGCCATGCCACAAGCGGTTCGCAATCGTCGCCTCATGTCATTACGTAAAGGTCAGACAAAAATTCTAGTTGCGACTGATGTAGCAGCCCGCGGCTTAGATATTCCAACGATTACTCATGTGATCAACTTTGGCCTACCCATGAAAGCTGAAGATTACGTGCATCGTATCGGTCGTACCGGTCGTGCCGGTCGTAGTGGTGTGGCCATTACATTGGCCGAGCATCGCGAGCGCGTCAAAGTACGTGCGATTGAGCACTACACCAAACAACCACTCCAGGCTGAAATTATTCCAGGCTTAGAGCCTAAAGAAAAACCGAAAAAGCCAATGCATCGCCCCGGCGATAAGCGTGGTGGTAAATCTTTTGGACAACACCGCGAAGCAAAAAAATCGGGTGGCTTTGGCAAACCCAAGGGTCCGCGCTTTATGCAATCGGGTAAGTCAGGTCAGTCATCAGGTCAGAAACGCAGCTTTAGCAACTAAATTGGCTTATGAAGTACGAATTAGATCGTAGCTGGCAAGATCTAACTCATGCTCACTTGCAACAAGTGCCTCGAGTTTGGCGTGATTGGTTGAATTACCCATACTCTCTGACCGAACGTTTACAAGAAACGCTCGGTCAGAAAATTGAGGTTCAAGTGCTTCATGACGGCCGACAAACTGTACAAGCCCATGAAGCCAGCCTTCTCCAAGCTCAACTTCAGCGAGCTCGTGTACGCGAAGTCTACCTATCAGTGGCAGAAGATGAACCCTTGGTATTAGCGCGCAGCATTTTACCGACCGCTAGCTCCACAGGCGTTAATCGTGAGATCCTACAACTAGGAAGCAAACCCTTAGGTGGAGTGCTTTTTAACAAAAAGAATCCCCCCATTTTGCAGCGTCAAATCAGTTACTTTAAAAATTTGGGTTGGGCGCGTCGCACGGTCTACTCTTTACGGGGTCACCCCATTCTGATTACGGAAATTTTCTTACCTCATTTACTAGCTAGGCTATCTCAAGTCCGCTAGCACACTAGCCCTAGTGAGTGATGCCCTCACTTTCATTAATGGAAAGTACTCACTAGCAAAAAAAATCAGCTGCCCCTATGCTTACGAAAAACGAGGAGGCTTATATGAAATCTTTAAAAACAAACTTAGTCATTGCAGGCGCCCTGGCCATTGCCATCGGTGGTTTCAGTCAAGCTGCATTTTCCCAAGCTGCCGACCCAGTGATTGGTCAGTGGAAAACGATTGATGACAAAACAGGTCAGGCACGTTCAATTGTGAAAGTTGAAGAAGTAGGTGGCGTACTGCAAGGTACCATCATGCAAACCTTCCCCAACCCTAATGAGAAGCCATTGACACATTGCAATGCCTGTACCGATCATCGTAAAGATCAACCGATTGTTGGTATGAAAATCATGACGGGTCTCAAAAAGGACAAGGCAGGCCACTGGTCCGGTGGTGAGATCTTAGATCCTAAAGAAGGAAAAATTTACAAAGTGAAAGTCGCTACCGAAGATGGTAAAAAATTAGAGGTACGTGGCTTTATCGGTATTTCTTTGATTGGTCGCACTCAAACTTGGGTGAGAGAGCAGTAATCTAAATAAATCCAATACTGGATTATTGAGCTACAAAACAAAATACCGCCTGAAAAGGCGGTATTTTTTTATGTGCTAGCGAGTTACAGTACGTAACCGATATGGGCTGCTGCCAGAGCAAACAAAATCGCCAAGCATGTTGCGATGGCTAACATCACAATCATTGTGATAATTTTCTTGTTGATTTCGTCTTTCGACTCGGAATGCCACTCATTCATCATTAGCTCCCATAAAAAATAGCGAATGACGCATTATCCCATGAAATTTAACTCGATTTGACATTTATCAAATAGCGGGCTTCTAGAATCACCTCACTCGGGGTTAAACCCAATGGGCCTATGCCTTTTTGCACTAGGGAATCGGCGGCCATGGCGTGAATTTGGACGGCCAGCAATAAAGCCTCCTCAATAGAGAGCTGATGATACTTGGCCTGGGCAATAATACCGGCCAATATGCCAGTCAAAACATCTCCCATGCCAGAAATACCCATCCCAGAATTGCCTTGCATACATACCTGAGCGGGTCGCTGAGGTCCTGCCACTAGAGTTTGATGACCTTTTAGTACTACGTAGGCATTGGTTTTTTGAACTAAAGTATGCAAGCTTTGAAGTCGCTCATTTTGAATATCAGCCACTTGGCAGCCTAGCAGGCGAGCCGCCTCACCAGGATGTGGCGTCAAAATCGTCGTGGCTGTGCGAGCCTGGAGCATGCGCATACTCTCCTCATGCACCGCCAAAAGATTAAGTGCATCAGCATCCAAAATAAGGGGCTGGGGTAAGCTTAATGCTTCCACCAAAAGCTCATAGGCACGAGCAGATTGACCTAAACCAGGGCCCACCGCATAAACATCAGCGGTCTCTTGCAAGAGTTCCCTGGGCTGCCATTGACGAATCATGAGTTCAGCTTGTTCATGGAGTAAAGCAGTTGCGTCATCAACGGTTTGAAGATGAACCCAGCCTGCCCCCAGATGTAGTGCCGCGCGGCCAGCGAGCAGAATGGCTCCTTGCATACCGTTGGCGCCACCCGCTATCACAACACGACCACCATGACCTTTATGTTCTAGCGGTCCTCGACGTAATCGTGAACGCAGCTCATAGGCATTGATCACAGGTAATTGCTCAATTGAAATCGTCATATACTCACAACACTAATCAAAAGGAGACAGACATGCAACTACATCTATATTACGCCCCCGGTACTTGTTCTTTTGTGCCACATGTGGCTTTGGAACTGATACGTGAAACGGGTCAAGACTTCACAAGCACCCTGATCAATCTACGTAATGGGGAACAACTCAAACCTGAATACCAAGCGATTAATCCTCGTGGCCAAGTACCGGCCTTGATTGTGGATGGAAAGCTTGTGACACAAGTGATGGCGATTATTGATTTTTTAAACAATCAATTTCCACAAGCTCGCCTCTTACCGACAGAAGCTATGGCCCGTGCAGAAGTGCTATCTACCCTAGCTTGGATGAATAACACCGTGCACCCCACCTTTACTCGCGTCTTCCGTCCAGAACGCTTTGCCACAGAAGATAGTAAGGCTGCAGTTAAAGAAACTGCACTAGAACAATTCAAATCATATCTAGCTGAAATCGATGCTTTAGTGAAAGGCAAACAATTTATTGCTGGCAATCAACTCACCGGTGCAGATTGTTACGCGCTAGCATTTATTCGTTGGGCAGGACTAGCGCGTATCAACCCACAGGATTATGCAAACTACTGGACCTATGTACAAGAAATTGCTGTACTACCCGTCGTTAGTCGTATCATGCAAAAAGAGGGCATCGAGTTAGTTACCTATAAATAATAAGTATGCGTGAATACGATCATCCACTACGCAGCGTCTTGCATGAAGAAGTTCATGCAAGACCACCTGTTGCCCTGTGGCCAAGAGATCGTGTTTTCAGCCAAGCTTTTTTAATTGATGACGCTACAAGACAAGCACAACTCCATTGGATCAATCAGCTTTCTGAAGCTTTAAAGATCAATATCGACCCTCATCATGGTCAGTCTTTTCGAATTCTAGAAATCGAACCGTCACCACAAAGAATCATATTGAAGTGGGAATTGCATGGTGAATTCGCCTCGATCTCAGTCATGGTTCAGCAAGAGAGTTTGCTCAGTGAAACCCATATTCAGTCACGTCAGAGAATTCTTCAAAGAGTAGCCGCCTGTTTTCAAGAACTGGGGCTACAAGCTCCGGAAATGTCTGGTGGGCTGAGAATTGCAGCTCTTGATATTGCATTCGAAGATCGTGGCTTGGTTGCTGATGCCATTGAAATCGCGCCCTTATTCAATAACAACACCCTATTAGGTAGCCATATTCTGACAAGCCAAAGAGCTCAGTTATGGACAGACCTGCAAATTAATGATGATGGTTATATCTCTTATTTAGTTCCTAATCTAGGTATTGGCTCACGCCAAGCAGGTCGTATTGCACGTCGCATCATTGAAGTTGAAACCTATCGTATGGCGGCAATGATTGCCTTTCCTCTAGCTAAAAGTCTCTCACTACCCCTTAAACAAGCCGAAAAAGAGCTCTCACAAATTTCTAAAGATATCGCCAGCCTGCATCAAGAACAAGGGATTCAGACAGAGCGAGATGGTCAATTCTTAGCGACCCTATCAGCACTCGCATCACGCACTGAACAATGGATTTCCGATCATGGTCTACGCTTTACTGCTGCAGATGCCTATAGCCAATTAGTAGAAAAAAATTTACAGGAGCTCAATGAAAGTCCTGTACCCGGTGTTCAAACTCTCTCTGAATTCATGGATAGACGTTTTCAGCCTGCTATGAGTACCTGCTCGTGGACTCAAAAACGTCTGCGTGATTTATCGGATCGGATTGCACGGACGACCCAAACTCTCAGAACGCGTATCGAGTATGTGAATGAAGAGCAAACTCAAAAACTACTCATGAGTATGGATCAACGGGCAAAACTACAATTGCGCTTACAAGAGACTGTGGAAGGCCTGTCTGTCCTAGTGCTGACATATTATGCTGTGAGTCTTTTTATCTACATGCTCAAAGGTCTGAAAGCAGGCGGCTATGATGTTTCCCCAGAGTTAGCCGGGGGTATTGCTGCACCGGTGGTGGCACTACTATTTTTCTTAATTAACCGCTTACGTCGCTCAAAAACGGCGCGCCCTCAATAAGAGCGCATTACTCACGACGCTCACACTCGATGCAGCCATGGCCGCTCCAGCGATAACAGGGCTCAAATAGCCCATAGCCGCTAGTGGAATACCAATCAAGTTATAAATAAATGCCCAAAAGAGATTTTGTTGAATTTTGCGCCATGTTCTCTTTGAAATATCGATCGCTTCAACCACCAAGAGTGGATCACCGCGCATCACCGTTATACCCGCGGTATGCACAGCAATATCCGTTCCAGTAGACATAGCAATACCAACATCCGCCGCCGCCAGAGCCGGTGCATCATTAATGCCATCACCCACCATGGCAACTATCTGATTTTTTGATTTGAGATCTTCAATTTGATGTGCTTTTTGATCAGGTAATACCGGGGCATAGACTTCAGTAATGCCGACTGCATGCGCCACACGCTTTGCACTACTGAGATGATCACCAGAAATCATCACCACCCGAATACCTAGCTCCTTGAGCTGTGTAACAGCCGTTTTAGCTGTGGATTTAATCTCATCATCAAATACTAAGACTGCCAGTAATTTCGAAGAATTTTCTGCCGTCAAATCTAATAAGCAAGCCATAGATAATCCTTGCTTCAAAGCATGCTCAACGATAGCTTGATTTGAAATACCAGGCACTAACTCCTGAGCTTGTTGATAACCGAGTAAGGCATAACGCTCACCACTATCAAGTTCAGCACGCACCCCCTGCCCTGGCAATGTTGTTACCTGCTTAATACTGACTACATCTTTAGTCAGATTTTTTTCTTTGATCCATGCCAAAGTCGCCTTCGCTAATGGATGTTCACTGGCAGATTGCATGGCGTATAAGATGGATATTGCTTGCTGGGCATGCTCATCATTGATATAAGTCTCATGTATATGAGGTCGACCCAAAGTCAGAGTTCCCGTTTTATCAAAAGCAACCAATTGAATCCGATGAGCGAGCTCCAAAGCCTGAGCATCTTTAATGAATACACCACGTCTAGCTGCCAAACCGGTACCTGCCATGATGGCTGTCGGTGTTGCCAAACCCAATGCGCAAGGACATGCAATCACGAGGACCGCTACAGCATTGATGAGAGCTACTGTAAGGTCACGGCCCATGAAAATATGAGTGATGAATGTGAGTAGCGCAATCACAATCACAGTTGGCACAAAAATAGCACTGATGCGATCAACAAGGCGTTGAATTGGCGCTTTTTGAGCCTGCGCATCTTCAACCATCTGAATCATCTTAGCCAGTAAGGTGTCTTGTCCCACATGTTCAGCAAGGATAATGAGACGACCGACTGTGTTGATTGAGCCGCTGTACACAGTATCACCCACTCGCTTAGTGATTAAATCAGCTTCACCGGTGAGCATGGCTTCATCTAAAGAAGATTCTCCCTCTAAGATCCTGCCATCCACAGGAATACGCTCGCCTGGCAAAACAATCAGACGATCCGCAGGTAAGATTTGTGCAATGGGTAGCTCTTGATATTGCTCCTCAGATTGATCGCTATCTGATGCAATCAACCGTGCTGTCACGGGTGATAAAGCTTGTAAGGCAGTAATCGCTTGTGTCGTTTTTTGTTTCGCACGTGACTCCAGCCATTTACCCAACATCACCAAAGTGATGACTACAGCCGAACTCTCAAAATATAAATGAGTACTATCCGAGCCCAAAATCCACCAGTGATACAAACTCAAAAAATAGGCGGCTGTTGTTCCTATAGCTACTAGCAAGTCCATATTGCCAGAACCCGCCATCAAACCCTTCCAGCCGGCACGATAAAAGCGTGCTCCCAAAATAAATTGCACAGGGGTCGCTAAGAGCCATTGAGTACTTGCGGGCAACATCGCGTCATGCCCCCACCATGGCATGAAGATCATTGGCATCACTAAAGGTAGCGACAAAACGATAGCTAAACCTAATGCCCAAGTCCCATGCAAATCGAACCATGGCTTTTTGACTTTAGATGGCATATTGGGCAGATGGGCTTCATAACCCGTGCGCTCAATCACCTTGATCAAATCCAGCGGCGCCTGATCCCAACCATCTTCGATACGTATTTGCGCTTTTTCTGTAGCCAAATTAACGCTTGCAGCTTGCACACCAGATGTTTTTTGCAAAGCTTTTTCTACACGGCTTACACAGGACGCGCAGGTCATACCATCAATTTTTAAGGTGACTAATTGACTCATAAGTTCGATAATAAGGCTATTACGGTTTGCTGCATTGATGTCTATCAGTAAGGACTCAGTTATGAAAATATTTAAAGTGTCTGGCATGAATTGTGGTCATTGCACCCAAGCCATTCAAAAAGCTATTCTCGCCATTGATCCGCAAGCTAAGGTTGAGACCGATATTGGGGCCCAGACAGTCCAAGTCGACTCCGCACTCACCAACGCTGAACTACAAAAAGCGATTGAAGAGGCCGGCTATGAAGTGGGCCCACAACCCTCATGAACATGAATGACATTATTCAAACGATTGCCATTTATGCAATCCCTGTTATTTTTGCGATCACCTTGCACGAGGCAGCTCACGGCTATAGCGCCAAGTTATTGGGCGACGATACCGCCTATCAATTAGGCCGAGTCACACTCAACCCCATCAAACATATTGATCCCGTTGGCACTCTCTTAATACCGACAGCACTGTATCTCGCCACGGCAGGTTCTTTCTTGTTTGGCTATGCCAAACCCGTACCTGTGCGTTTTGGCAACTTAAATCATCCTAAGCGAGACATGATATGGGTCGCCTTAGCGGGCCCAGGTTCTAATTTTTTTCAGGCTGTTCTGTGGGGCATTGCATACATCCTTCTATTGGGTAATTCAGTCCAAGAACGTTTCTTTATTGAAATGTGTCAGGCAGGTATTTTGGTCAACGTCGTGATGTTTGCATTTAATTTATTCCCACTACCACCCCTCGATGGCGGGCGCATCATGACCGGCTTATTACCTTGGAAATGGGCCGTTCCCTTTGCCCGAATTGAGCCTTACGGTTTTTTCGTGGTACTGGCCTTAGTAATTAGCGGACTGATCAGCCAATATTGGATGTTCCCTCTAATGGGTGCTAGCTACTGGTTGATTGACATCATTCTTGTACCACTACGTATGATTTTTTATTAAAAATCATCACACTAGAAGATTCAAGATATTTTCTCCATACAGGAGTAAAGTGATTGTGTTGTTTACACATATCAAAGGAGAAAAAATGAGAAAAATTCTTTTGGCTAGTCTTTTGGGAACTCTTACCCTCAGTCCACTGACCAGCTATGCACAATTTGCAAAAAGTGAAGATGCCATCAATTACCGCAAAGGTAGTTTTGCCGTCATGGGTGCGCATTTTTCCAGAATTGGCGCAGTCGTTAAAGGTGAAAAACCTTATAACAAAGATGAAGTGATTGCGAATGCTGCTATCGTCAACACGATGGCTGCATTACCTTGGCAAGCATTTGGTCCTGGTACTGAAGGAGGTCGCTCTCAACCTGAGATCTGGAAAGAAACCGATAAATTCAAAGCAGGCGCCGATAAAATGCAAAAAGCAGTAGCAGACCTCAATACCGCAGCACAATCAGGTAATCTCGAATCTATTAAAAAAGCATTCGCAGCGGCAGGTCAAACCTGTAAAGCTTGTCACGATAACTATAGAAAGAAATAAAAATAAACGAGAGCGCTCATTAGAAAAATGATGAGCGCTCGGCTGCGTAAGCGCCAATGATCATCAGCAGCTAAGTGCCGCTCATCCACTTCTTGATAGCCATGTCGCATAGGACCTATGAGGTCCTTTTTTCTGATCACTTGATAATAAAAGATTGCGCCCAGATGTAATGCAATCAAGCTCATCAAAACATATTGATTTTGATGGTGCACCCAGATGAAATAGTCGACCCAAGTACTCGATACATAGGCATACAAGGGGCCATTGAAGGCAATTTCATCTGTCATAAATAAGCCCGTGAGCGCCTGTATAGTGATCGATAACAATAAGGCCATCACAGACCAGGCTCC
>ERZ650311.10-NODE-10-length-128927-cov-16.208672_pt1 | contig 128927 bp, 97 predicted proteins | sample MGYA00376247_ERZ650311 | MGnify/ENA primary metagenome ERZ650311 (study PRJEB26733, sample SAMN07839324) | wastewater metagenome | biome: small river; feature: stream; material: water | place: USA: North Carolina | collected 2016-07-28 ... | reverse complement strand
GTGAGTTTCGTCTGGAGGTTGACGTCGCGCGGGAGAACGCTGGAATGGGCCGGGATGAGAAGGACGTCATCGAACGTCAGCGCCTTCTGAATCACTCGCATGGCTTTAATCCCTTGAATCAAATCCGTATTATACGTAGGTCGCCGCTTCCCGGCAAAAGCTTTGTCTGACTGGAGTTTCTGATGTTCCGCAAATTTTTCCTTGTTCTGCTGCTTTGCACCGGATCGGCAGCCTTCGGACAGGGTATTTACAGCTGGAAAGACGCCGGCGGGCAGGTGCACTACTCCGACATGCCGCCGCCAGACGCCAAGGTCCGCACGGTCCGTCAGGGCTCGATTGCGCCCCAGCCTCCAGCCAGAACGGCCGAAGGTGGCGAGGCCGCCGCAGCAGCTTCCCCCTCCTCTCAGCAAAGCTACGCCGAAAAGGAGCTGGCCTTCCGCAAGCGCCGCGCCGAAGCCGCGGAAGCCGAGGAGAAAGCCCGCAAGGCCCAGGCCAACGACCAGGCACGGCAGCGCGAATGCGCTGAAAACCGCGCCCAGCTCACCGCGCTGGAGAGCGGCCAGCGGATGAGCCGCTTCGACGAAAACGGCGAACGGGTTTTCCTGGACGACGACGAGCGCAGCGCCGCGATCGAGCGCACCCGCCGGGCCGTCGACAAGACCTGCCGCTGAGCGGCGGCAGCCCTCAGGCGGCCTCTTCGGCGGGGCCGCCGCCCTTCTTCATGACCTTCCCCTCTTCGGCACGCTTGCGACGCACTTCCTTCGGGTCGGCGATCAGCGGGCGGTAGATCTCGATCCGGTCCCGGTCGCGCAGCACCGTGTCGGCCTTCACCAGCTTGGCGAAGATGCCCAGCTTGTTGGTCTTGACGATGTCGATCTCCGGATGCTTCTGGAGCAGACCGGAAGCATCGATGGCACGCTGCACCGTGGCGCCAGCCGGCAACTTGAGCCGGACGATCTCCTGGCGATCGCGCAGGGCATAGCAGACATCGACGTTGATGGAATCCTGGCAGGCGTCAGCAGACATGGCTATTTCCGTCCATAAATTTGCTCGGCACGCTTCACGAAGGAATCGACGAAGGTGTTGGCGATGTGGTTGAACACCGGCCCGACGGCCTTCTCGATGAGGCGGCTGGAGAATTCGTAGCGCAGGTTGAACTCGACCTTGCAGGCGGCGTCACCCAACGGAGTGAAATCCCACGAGCCGTCGAGATGGGTGAAGGGCCCGTCGGTCAGCCGGATCAGCATGTGCGAGGGGTAGACCTTCTCGTTCTCGGTGCTGAAATGGGATTTGATGCCGTGGTAGTTGATGTGCAGGGTTGCCCGGGTGATCTTCTCATCCCGGCCATGCACCTCGCTGCCACCACACCAGGGCAGGAACTTGGGGTAATCCTCGCAGCGGTCCACCAGATCGAACATCTGGACCGGCGTAAACTCGATCAGGACAATTTTCTTGACGGCAGCCATCGGGGAGCGAGCGGGGATGCGACCTGTTAAAATACGCGATTTTACGCGTCCCACCCGGCCCGCGCCAAGGCGGCGCCATCCACGAGCCTATCGCCATGAGCATCATCGACAACCGCAAGGCCTTCCACGATTACTTCATCGAGGATAAATACGAAGCCGGCCTCGTGCTGGAAGGCTGGGAGGTGAAGGGTATCCGCGCCGGGCGCGCCAACATCAAGGAAAGCTACGTGGTGATCCGCGGGGCGGAAATCTTCATCGTGGGCATGCACATCACGCCCCTCGAATCCGCCTCCACCCACATCCACCCCGACCCGACCCGCACCCGCAAGCTGCTGCTCCACGCCGAGGAGATCGCCAAACTGATCGGCAAGGTCGAGCGCGCCGGCTACGCGCTGGTGCCCCTCGACCTGCACTACACCAAGGGCCGGGTGAAGGTGAGCGTGGGCCTCGCCAAGGGCAAGAAGCAGTACGACAAGCGCGAGACCGAGAAGGAACGCGACTGGGAGCGGGAAAAAGCGCGCCTGATCCGCGCCAAGGTCTGACCTGAGCCGCCCGGCCGGGCGGCAGCCAGGCTAGGCAGCGAGTTCCGCCCGCGCCCACTCCACATCCAGCCGGGCCTGGGCATCCAGAGGCTGACAGGCGGCGGCCTCGGCGAAGATGGCGTGAGCCCGCCCCAGGCTGGCAGGCCCACCCGCGAGCATCTGCGCCCGGGCGTATTCCACCAAGGTGGTCGGCGACCGCGGATTGAGCGCGCGGGCCGCCTCGAAGTGTTCGATGGCGGTTTCCTTCTTCACGCCGTAGGTCAGCGCGGCCACCATCGCCCCCACCTTGTCGATGACTTCGGTGCAGTAGATGCCGAGCCCGGCGTGAGCATCGGCGTGACCGGGCTCAAGCTGCAGGGCCCGCTGCAGGGATTCCCGCGATTTGCCACCCAGCCCCCGCGCCAGGCTGCGCACCAGCGGTACGTGCTGGCAGTAGCGGCCGATGGCAAGCCCATTCACGAACCACGCGTTGGCCCAGTTGGGCGCCAGCTCCACCAGCACCGAACAGGCATCGACGGTATCCCGCAGGATGGCCGCGCGGCGCATTTCGTCTTCTTCGAGATGGGTGGCGTAGACGATCGCCGCCCTGGCAGCCACCACCGTGCCCACCGGGCCGGCCGCCTCACCGCGGTCGACGGCCTCGGCAAAGTCGCCCGCGTGATAGGCCCGCCAGGCTTCTTCCACGTCGCGAGCGGCGGCCGCCAGATCAGGCACCCGCGCACCCAGGGCCGGGTTGGCACGAACCAGGCGCCCCAGGGCGGCAACGTCGGGATAGGGCTCGGCGTCGCCCGCATGAAGGCGCGCCCAGTTGGTGGCGAGGGCATCGCCGGCGTAGCGGTAGATGCGGTCGCCGAAAGGAAAACGCTTCCAGCCGCAGCGCGTGCCGGCCGAAGCAACCGCGTCCGGAACGAAGCTCGTCCGCCCGCGCACACGGCGCAGGGTCGTACTCCAGTCAAACGTCAGATGCATCTGCTGTCCTCTCCCGCCGGGTTCTTGTCGATTTTTTCTGCGAAGGGTATCACCCTCCGGAAAGACAAGCATTCCGCAATGCGGCAAAACCGCGTCAGCCCAGCGCCGCCCGATCCATGAAACCGGCGAGCTGGAAATCCAGCTCGGTGAGCCCGCCGGCGTCGTGGGTGGTGAGCACGACCTCGACGCGGTTGTAGGTGTTGCGCCACTCGGGATGATGGTCGAGCTTCTCGGCCATCAGCGCAACCCGGGCCATCCAGCCGAAGGCGGCGTTGAAATCGGCAAACCGGTAGCTGCGGGTGATGGCCTCGCGGCCGGGCACCAACTGCCAGCCGTCGAGGGTGGCCAAGCGTTCCGCCTGCTCTGCGGGGTCGAGCTTTTGAGGGCGCATGGAACCTCCGGTCATCATCAGCGCAGCGAAAAGTCGGTCCGGCTGACCTTGGCCTTCGGCTGCTTGCCGTCGTCACCTTCACGGCCGGCCAGCACGAAGATGCGTTCGGCCGGCACCTGGCCCTTCGCCACCAGCCAGTTCTTCACGTTCTGGGCGCGCCGCTGGGCGAGCAGGCGGACGTCCTCGTCGGCCACGGTGGTGTTGGTGATGATCAGCTTCTCCATCTCAGCCACCGGCAGATCCTTGGTGAGCCCCACCATGTTGCGCGGCTTGGGAAACTTCTCGTCCTTGTAGACCCGCGTGAGCAGCGCCGGGTATTCCTCCGGCGACACCCGCACGCGGCCGTCCTCGCCCGCCGACTCACCCGACTTGGCCATGTCCTTCACCTTGAGCGCCTCGACCTTGCCCACCAGCATCGCCCGACGCAGGCCGTCCCGGTCGGCAATGGGATCGACCCGGCCGGCGATGTCGAGCTTGAGGCCCGGCTTCTCGTTCATCACCTTGGCGATCGACTGCAGCTTGGTATCGGCGCCCTCCGGCAGGCGACCGAAGCCGGGATCGAAATCCAGCCAGGCGAGTTCTTCGGCGTTGCCGCCGAACATCGACCCGAGCAGCGCAAACGGCGAGGTGACGGCCTTGGTGACGAGATTGACGATGACCTTGACGACGATCGCGCCGACGCTGAACTGGGGATCATCCAGCGAACCGCCGATGGGCAGATCCAGGTCGATCTCGCCGCGGCTGTTCTTGAGCAGCGACACCGCCAGCAGCACCGGCAGCTTGAGGGCGCTGGGGCTTTCCACCTTGTCGCCGAAGCTCAGCTGATCCAGGAAGACCTGATTGGTGGCGGTCAGCTTGCGGTCGACAATCTTGTAGTTGAGATTGGCCGACAGCTTGCCCTTCTCGATGCCGTAGCCCACGTACTTGCCGGCGTAGGTGGACACGCTGGAAAGCTCGAAATCCTTCACCGACGCCCGGATGTCCAGCGCCTTGTCCTGCCGGAAGGGATTGAACCGCCCGATCACCTCGACCGGAGCAGAATCATCCACCTTGCCACGCAGATCCAGCTCGGCGATCACGTCGGGGTTGGATGACAGATTCACCAGCTTCCCGCCCATTCCGGTGAGGTTGGCGTCGTAATTGGGCTTGATGAAGCGGTCGCTGTAGGCGATGTTGCCGCCCTGCAGGGTAATGCGCTTGATCGACAAGGGGATCGGCGGTTCAGGTGGCGGCGCAACCTTGGTCACCGCCACACCGGGCGCCGGGCGGACCACCGGGGCCCCGCTTCCCTTGCTCCCTGCATCGGCCGCGGCTTTTTCCTCTTCGGCCTGCTGGGCAGCAATCTCCCGGATGTTCAGGCCGCCCTGGGCGTTGAGGATCAGCCGGGTGTAGAAGTCGGTCAGGGCGATGTCGTCGATGTTCACCGCCAGCGGCGACAAACGGACGTCCACCCCACCAAAGTACAGCGAGCGCCACTTGAGGAAATCAGCGGCGTTGAGCTTGTCCACCGACGCGAAATCGCCGATGGTCAGATTGCCCTTGAAGCCGCCCCTCACGGCTCCGCCCGGCGGCAGCTCGAAAGCCAGCTTGCCCCGGGACGTCACGCTGCCGCGGGTGATGGCAATCTTCACCTTTTCAGTCACGTAGGGCTGGAGCATCGCCAGATCCACCGCCTTCAGGTCGAGATCCAGATTGCCCGCCAGCGGCGTCAGCCCCACCGTGCCACCGACACCCACCTTGCCGCGCTTGTTGATCGCCGCCTGCAGGTTGAGCTTCGCCTTGCTGCCCTTGGCCGTCGAAAGCCCGTCGATCTTCAGGGACATGGGCTCGGCGTTGAGCACGACGGACGGCGTGAGGGTGCGGTCTTCAACGCGCACGCCCCAGTCGTCCAGCGCAACACGCTTCACCTCCACCAGCCAGTCGGGCCCGGCCTTGGCGGCGGGCGCAGGCTTGGCGACAGGCTTCCGCGCGGCCGCCGGGGCTGCCGGGGCTGCGCCCGCGAGCTTCTGGGCGTTGAAATCACCGTTCTTGTCGCGCACCAGCGCCACCCGCGTGGCCTTGCTGCTCACCTCGCCCACCGTCACCTTGCGGGCGGCGAGATCCACGTCGGCATCGCGCACGTCGAGGGCGCCGAGCTTCAGCAGCGGTGCCTTCTCGCCCTTGAGCTGCACGCCCACGCCCTTCAGGACCAGGGATTCGGCCTTGAGCTTGACCTTCGGCTCGCCGCCGGCTTCCTGCACCACGTCATAGGCGATCTTGCCGTCGAACTTGCCGGACACCACATCCCCGCCCGGCAGCGCCGCGGCGATATACGGCTTGGGACTCACCAGATCGAAGCCGGCGAGTTCCAGCGTGCCCTCGGCCTTGAGCGGCGACAGGGCGACGCTGCCCTTGTTCTCGAGGGTTTCACCGGAAGGCGTCGCAAAGCCGAACTCCAGCGCCGCCGGCTCGCCGCCCGCCAACTGGAACTTGCGCAGCGACACGTGGATGTCCTGCAAGGTCTTGCTGAACGTGCCGGCGGGCAACGCATCCGAAAAATCCAGCCTGCCGCCGGTGAGCTTGAACTCGCCCAGGCTCAGCCCAAACGGCTTGGCCGGCTTGCTGTCGGCCGGCGTTGGCACCGGCTCAGCCGGCTTGGCGCTGGGTTTGGGAACGAGCGACAAAAGGCTGATGCGCCCTTCCCGATCGCGTCCGACCACGAACTCCGGCTTGTCGATGGCCACCGTACCCAGGGCCAGCTCGCCCGCCAGGGGCGCCAGTTTGTCGATGCCGATCTTCACCGACGGCAGCTTGATCGCCGGCCGGCCGTCGGCGTGCTGGACTTCCACCGCGTCAAGGCCAACGCCGCCCTTCACCGTCACGCTCGGCGCGGCGCCGGCGGGCTGGGCGAAGGAGAGCTGGAGATCCGACGACAGCCGGGCCGACGGCAGCCGGAAGGGCTTGTCGATCGGCACGTAGGCCAGATAGCGGGTCAGGTCGAAACTGTCGAACTTGAGATCGACCACCGATTCGCGGGTAGCCGAGAACGGCCGCGCCTTGCCGCGCACCTCGAAAGGCGTGCCATTGACCTTCATCGCTAGCAGCGGCTCGACGAAGGTTTCCACCTGGGACGGCAGGTTCGAGACGAAGGGCACGCCCAGCTCGAGATCGGCAATCTGGTGCTTCTGGCCCACTGGCCGGTCGTCAATGTCGATGCGGCCCTTCTCGATGCGGATGTTGTGCACCGAGAACAGGCTCTTCGAGCCGTCGTCCGGCTTGTTGAGGATCTCGTCGATCACGTCGGACCAGTTGAGGCGCGTGCCTTCCAGCCGCACCACATTCACCGCGGGCTCGACGAGCTTCACCTCCTGCACCACGATGCCGCCCCGGAACAGCGACTCGGCCTCGACGTTGGCGTACAGCGACGTGAAGCTCACCGCCGTCGCCCCACCATCGGGCTCCAGCATCTTGAAGCCGCGCACCTCGGCCGAAAGCGCATACGGGTTGATCGAGATACCCTCGATCGTCACCTTGCGGTGCAGCTGCTCGGAGAGCTTCTCCTCGGCGATCGACTTGACCAGCGGGGGCGCCACCAGAAAGCCGGCCACGCCGACCACCGCCACGATCCCCGCGCCCCACAGCGCCCACTTGAGCGGCCGCCGCGCGGCCTTGGGTTGCTGCTCCATATCGGCTTCCTTTTTGTTCTGCCCGTCGCCGCGCCCCAACCCGGTGCGCGCGTTCATTTATCGTCCAAGCCTAGCAGGCCGAAGCGAACCTGAGAATGGCATCGTGCGCCCAGTTTGCGCCAGGACAAGGGGCGGACTATCCTGCGGGCCCGTTCCAGCCCCATCGTCACCATGAACCGCCCCCACCAGCCCGTCCGCTTTGACGTCATCGTGATCGGCGCCGGCGCCGCCGGCATGATGTGCGCCGCCGAAGCCGGCCAGCGCGGACGCCGCGTGCTCATCATCGACCACGCCACCAAGCTGGCCGAGAAGATCCGCATCTCGGGCGGCGGCCGCTGCAACTTCACCAATCTGGACGTGAGCGTCGCCAACTACCTGTCGCGCAATCCCCAGTTCTGCCGCTCGGCCCTGGCGCGCTTCACGCCGGGGCATTTTCTCGAGCGCATCCAGCGCCACGGCATCGCCTGGCACGAGCGCGACCACGGCCAGCTGTTCTGCGACGACTCCGCCCAGGACATCATCGACATGCTGCGTGCCGGCTGCGAGGACGGCAACGTGGAATGGGCCATGCCCTGCGAGATCAGGCACATCGAGACAGGCCCCGACGAGACGGAGCGCTTCGCCCTCGACACCAGCCACGGGCGCTTCACCTGCGCCAGCCTGGTGGTCGCCACCGGCGGGCTGTCGATCCCCAAGATCGGCGCGTCGCCCTTCGGTTACAAGATCGCCGAACAGTTCGGGCTGCCCATCGTGCCGCCCAAGCCGGCCCTGGTGCCCCTCACCCTGGGGCCGGACGAGCTGGCGATCTACAAGGAGCTCGCCGGCATGGCCTTCGACGCGGTGGCCGAGTGCGGCGAGGGGCGCTTCCGCGAGAACCTGCTGTTCACCCATCGCGGCCTCTCCGGCCCGGTGATCCTGCAGGTGTCGTCTTACTGGCAGAGCCGCGACTACGACGCCGCGCCGGGCGCCACCGAAGGCGGCAGCCGGATCGCCGTCAATCTGTTCCCGGCGGAAGACGTGCGCGCCTGGCTCACCGAGCGCGCCCGGGGCAAGACGCTCCTCGGCAACCTGCTGTCCGACCGCCTGCCCAAGCGTTTCGCCCACGCCTGGTGCGACCAGCGCGGCTGGAACAAGCCGATCAACCAGTTCAACGGCAAGGAGCTCGACGCCATCGCCGCCGCGCTCGAGGGCTGGACGATCACCCCCGGCGGCACCCTCGGCTACGCCAAGGCCGAGGTCACCGTGGGCGGCGTGGATACGCGGGCACTGTCGTCCAAGACGATGGAAGCACGCGCGGTGCCAGGGCTGTACTTCATCGGCGAGGTGATGGACGTCACCGGCCACCTGGGCGGCTACAACTTCCAGTGGGCCTGGGCCAGCGGCTACGCGGCCGGTCAGGCGGTGTAAGGCGCGGCGGATTGTTGCTAGATCAGCAACAATAAATGCCAAACTGTTGCTGATTTCGATCGGACAACCCAGCCGCAGCCGCAAAAAAACAAGGCCCGCACATGGCGGGCCTTGTTCATCCAGCGCGGAAATCGCTTACTTGTTGGCAGCAGCGATGCCGTCGAGGATTTCCTGCTTGGCGTCTTCGACGCTGCCCCAGCCGGTCACCTTGACCCACTTGCCCGGCTCGAGATCCTTGTAGTGCTCGAAGAAGTGCTGGGTCTGCTTCAGCAGCAGCTCAGGCAGGTCGTCGAGGGTCTTCACATTGTCGTACAGCGGGGTCAGCTTGGAGACCGGAACGGCCACGACCTTGGCGTCAACGCCGCCTTCGTCTTCCATCTTCAGCACGCCGACCGGACGGGCGCGAATCACGACGCCCGGCTGCAGCGGGTAGGGCGCCACGACCAGCACGTCCACCGGGTCGCCGTCGCCGGCAACGGTGTGGGGGATGTAGCCGTAGTTGATCGGGTAACGCAGGGTGGTGCCCATGAAGCGGTCGACGAAGACGGCGCCGCTGTCCTTGTCCACTTCAAACTTGATCGGATCGCCCTGAGCGGAGATCTCGATGATCACATTGACGTCGTTCGGAACGTCCTTGCCGGACTTGACTTGATCGAAACCCATCTTTTTCAGCCTCCCTTGATATGTGAAAACAGCCCGCGATTATAAGTGACTCCGATGAAATCAGGTCGCATCGAAACCGGCATCTTCGATCGCCGACTTGAGCGCCGCTGGCGTGACCCTGGCCGGATCGAAATCCACCTTCGCCTCGCCCGCCTCCAGCGACACCGCCACCCCGGCCACGCCATCCAGCGCCGACAGCGCGCCAGTCACGTTCTTCACGCAACCCTGGCAGCTCATGCCACCCACCTTGATCGTCACGTTTTCCATCTGGTTTCCTTTCAGTTGCGCCCGGCGCGCCAGCGCCTGAGCAGAAGCGAGTTGCTGACCACCGACACCGAGCTCATCGCCATCGCAGCCCCGGCGATCACCGGATTGAGCAGCCCCAGCGCCGCCGCCGGAATGCCCAGCACGTTGTAGATGAAGGCAAAGAACAGATTCTGGCGGATCTTGCCCAGCGTGGCACGGGACAGGGAGATCGCATCGGCCACGCTGTTAAGGTCGTTGCGCACCAGGGTCAGATCCGCCGCCTCGATGGCCACGTCCGAACCCGCGCCGATGGCGAACGACACATCCGCCGCAGCCAGCGCCGGCGCGTCGTTGATGCCGTCGCCGACCATGCCCACCAGCCCGTCACCGCGCAGCGCCTCCACCGCTGCCGCCTTGTCGCCCGGCAGCACCTGGGCGCGAAAATCCGTGATGCCGGCCTCAGCCGCGATGCGCGCCGCCGCCGCTGGATGATCGCCGGTCAGCATCACCACCCGCACGCCCATTGCCTGGAGCCGCGCCACCGCCGCCTTGGAGGTGGCACGCAGCGGATCGGCCACGCCCAGCGCGCCCACGGCGCGGCCATCCACCGCCACGCAAACCGGCGTGAGCGCTGCGGTCAGGAGCGGATCGAGCACCTCGGCCGGGAGCGCCGCACCCCGCTCTACGAGGAAATCCGGCGAACCGACCGCCACCTCGCGGCCATCCACGCGGCCGATGACGCCCTTGCCGCCCACCGCCTGCACCGCCTCAGCTGCGGCCCAGCTCAGGTTCTCACCCCGCGCCGCAGCCACCACCGCCTGAGCCAGCGGGTGATGACTGGTTTCCTCCAGGCTCGCCGCCAGCGCCAGCATGTCGGCGCGACTGGCGCCCGGCGCCACGCGCACATCCAGCACCGCCGGCCGGCCTTCGGTGAGGGTGCCGGTCTTGTCCACCACCAGCGTGCGGATCTTCTCGGCGAGCTCCAGCGCCTCGGCATTGCGCACCAGAATGCCCGCCCGGGCGCCCTGCCCTGTACCCACCATCACCGCCGTCGGCGTGGCAAGGCCCAGCGCGCAGGGGCAGGCGATCACCAGCACCGCGACGCCATTGACCAGCGCCGGCGCCAGCTCGCCGCCAATCCACCACCACGCGAAGAAGGTCGCAAAGGCGATCGCCACCACTGTCGGCACGAAGATCGCTGCGATGCGATCCGCCAGCCGCTGCACCGCCGGCTTGCCGCCCTGAGCCTGCTCCACCAGCCGCACGATCCCGGCCAGCAGCGTCTCGGCGCCCACGCCCACGGCGCGACAGCGCAGCACGCCCGCGCCATTCACGGTGGCAGCAAAGACCTTGTCGCCCGGCGCCTTGGCCACCGGCACGCTCTCGCCGGTGAGCATCGCCTCGTCGGCCGACGATTCGCCCGACAGCACCTCGCCATCCACCGGCACCGAATCCCCCGGCCGCAGCACGAAGACCATCCCGGCCACCACCTGCGCCACCGGCAGTTCGACGATCTGCCCGTCGCGCTCGATGCGGGCGGTGGGCGGCTGCAGGCGTAAGAGCGCCTCGACCGCCGCCGAGGTGCGCGCCCGGGCGCGGGCCTCCAGCAGCTTGCCCAGCAGCACCAGCGTGATGATGCTGGCCGACGCCTCGAAGTACACATGCAGGTCGTGCCGATCCAGCACCACCACCGCCACGCTGAAGAAGTACGCAACGCTGGTGCCCAGCGCCACCAGCACGTCCATGTTGGCTCCGCCGCCCAGCAGCGACGACCACGCGCCCTTGTAAAAACGCTTGCCGATCCAGAACTGCACTGGCGTCGCCAGCAGCAGCTGCGCCCAGCGCGGCAGCCATTCGTCGTGATGCATCGAGCCGCTGGCGCCCGCGCCGAGCATCCCGATCATCTGCACAAGGAAAGGCAGCGACAGGAGCGCGGAAATCCAGAACAGTCGCAGCTCGGCATGAAACTCGGCCGCCTTACGGGTCCGCTCCACCTCCCGGTCGCGGCCGGCGATCGGCGTGGCGCTGAAGCCGGCCTTGGCGATGGCGCCGACGATGGCCGCCGGATCGGTGAGCCCCGGGGTGAAGCGCACCCGGGCCGTCTCGGCGGCGAAATTGACGCTGCCTTCCACGCCCGGCAGTCGACCCACCACCTTCTCGATCCGCGCCGCGCAGGCTGCGCAGCTCATGCCGCCAATGCCGAGCTCAAGCACCTGCGGCGCCACGTCGAACCCAGCCTTGCGGATCGCGCCGAGGATGTCGGCGGCCGGGGTGCCGTCGGGTGTGGCGGTGATGCGGGCTTTCTCGGTAGCGAAATTGACCTTCGCGTCGACGCCTGGCAGGCGGTTGAGCACCTTCTCGAGGCGCACCGCGCAGGCTGCACAGCTCATGCCGGACACCGGCAGGTCGTAGCGCACGTCAGCCGGCTCGCTCATCCTGCGTACTCCAATGTTGGGTCAGAAATGGCACACCACGCCATTCCACAGCTTGCTGCCCAGCGACGGCGTGGTCACCAGACCATAGACGCCGAAGGCCAGCACCACCAGTCCAGACCCCGTGCGCACCGCCTGGTTCCGCACCACGTCGCGCAGGCGCTTGAGCACCAGGCCCGCCAGCATCAGGTTGGGCAGCGTGCCGAGGCCAAAGGCCAGCATCAGCGCCGCGCCGCGCTCGGCCGAGCCGGTGACGAGGGCCGTCGCCAGCACGCTGTACACCAGCCCGCAGGGCAGAAAGCCCCACAGCGCCCCCAGCGGAAACGCCTGGGCCACCGAGCGGGCCGGCAGAAAGCGCCGGGTGAGCGGCTGGATGCGGTTCCACAGGCGCTGGCCGAGCTTCTCGACCCCCGCCAGGGCGCGGGTGAAGCCGGTGAGATAAAGCCCCAGCGCCACCAGCATCAGATTGGCCGCCACGTACAGGGCGAGCTGGATCGGCAGGATGTCGTTGAACAGCATGCCCACCGTGCCAATGGCGCCCATCGCCGCGCCCGCCAGGGTGTAGCTGCCGATACGGCCAAGGTTATAGGCCAGATGCAGCGGCCACTCGCGACGCTTCTGGCCGGGCATCTGGACCGTCTGCACGGTGAGCGCGCTGACGATTCCGCCGCACATAGCCACGCAGTGGGTGCCGCCAAGAAGGCCGATCAGGAAGACTGCGAAGTAACCGGTTTCCGGCATGGTTTCAACCCTGCAAATGAAAAGCGCCCCGCGAAGTCACGGGGCGCATAGTTTAGTCCTGACGATCCGGAGCAACCAGACGGCGGATCAGATCACCTTGGAGTAGCGGGTCCGCTCCCGGTCGGAGCGCAGGAACTTGTCGAACACCATGGCAATGGCCCGCACCAGCATGCGGCCGGCCGGCATCACGCTGATCCACTGGTCGTCGATCTTCAGGAGCCCGCCCTTCTCCATCTCGCGCAGGTCGGCGAGCTCGGCGGCGAAGTACTTCTTGAAGTCGATGAGGTGGGCGATCTCGATGGATTCGATGGACAGCTCGAAGTGGCACATCAGCGCCTGGATGATCGCCCGGCGCAGCAGGTCGTCCGGGGTCAGCTCAATGCCGCGCAGGACCGGCAGGCGGCCGGTGTCGAGGATGTCGTAGTACTCGTCGAGCGTCTTCACGTTCTGGGCGTACGTCGGCCCGACCTTGCCGATGGCGGAGACGCCGAAGGCCAGCAGGTCGCACTCGGCGTAGGTCGAGTAGCCCTGGAAGTTGCGGTGCAGGCGGCCCTGACGCTGGGCAGTGGTGAGCTCGTCGGTCGGCTTGGCGAAGTGGTCCATGCCGATATAAACGTAGCCGGCCTCGGTGAGGCGGCGGATGGCCAGTTGCAGGATCTGCAGCTTGGTCTCACCCGACGGCAGCTGCGCATCGACAATGCGGCGCTGGGGCTTGAAGAGGCTGGGCAGGTGCGCGTAGTTGTAGATCGACAGGCGATCCGGCGACAGGGCCAGGATCTGCTCCAGGGTGCGGTTGAAGCTGATGACGTTCTGTTTGGGCAGGCCGTAGATCAGGTCGACGCTCACCGACTTGAAGCCGTGGGCGCGGGCCGCGTCGATCACCAGCTTGGTCTCTTCCTCGCTCTGGACGCGATTGACGGCCTTCTGCACATCCGGGTTGAAATCCTGGATGCCGACGCTCATGCGGTTGAAGCCCAGCTCGGCCAGCAGCGCGACGGTGGCTTCATCGACCTTGCGCGGGTCGACCTCGATGGAGTATTCGCCGTCCGGCACCAGCGTGAAGTGCTTCTTCACGATGCCCATCAGCTGGCGCAACTCGTCGTGGGACAGGAAGGTGGGCGTGCCGCCACCCAGGTGAAGCTGCAGGACTTCCCGCGGGCCCTGCAGGCAGGCGACCTGAAGATCGACCTCCTTCTCGAGGTACTCCAGGTACTTGGCCGAGCGCCCGTGATCCTTGGTGATGATTTTGTTGCAGGCGCAGTAGTAGCAGATCGTATTGCAGAACGGGATGTGGAAGTATAATGAGAGCGGTTTGCCAATCCCGCCGATCGATCTCTTGCCGAGCCAGTCGCACAGCGCGTCGGAGTTGAAGGCCTCGACGAAGCGGTCTGCGGTTGGATACGAAGTGTAACGAGGGCCATTCACATCAAACTTGCGAATGAGCTCGGGGTCGAAAATCAGATCTTTTTGAGTCGCGTTCATGGGCGTGCTTCTATTAGTTCCGCGAAACGATCGCAGAATCATCCTGTAATCGTATTGATGTGGATCAAAGGGCTCCAAAGGTTGGTAAATCCTCTCAAGTCCAGGTGGTAAGCGTACAGATGAATTCTGCGATTCCAGCAACAATTATCGAGATCAAGACAGCGTGTTCCCAGTGCAACCTGCGTGAACTGTGTCTGCCGTTCGGGCTCGACCCGCGGGAAATCAACCAGCTCGACGAGCTCGTCGGAAGCCGTCGCAAGATCAAGCGTCAGCAGCATCTCTACCGCTCCGGGGAGTCCTTCGAGGCGATCTACGCGATCCGCGCCGGCTCGTTCAAGACCGATGTCATTCTGGAGGACGGCCGCGATCAGGTCACCGGTTTCCAGATGACCGGCGAAGTCCTCGGGCTGGACGGCATCAGTACCGAACACCACTCGTGCAACGCCATCGCCCTCGAAGACAGCGAAGTGTGCGTGATCCCCTTCAGCCGCCTCGAAGAACTGTCGCGCCAGGTGGAGAGCCTGCAGCACCAGTTCCACAAGATCATGAGCCGCGAGATCGTGCGCGACCACGGCGTGATGATGCTGCTTGGCTCGATGCGCGCCGAGGAGCGCCTCGCTGCCTTCCTGCTCAACCTGTCCCAACGCTTCACCGCGCGGGGTTTCTCGCCGTCCGAGTTCCATCTGCGCATGACCCGCGACGAAATCGGCTCCTACCTCGGGCTGAAGCTCGAAACCGTCTCCCGCGCCTTCTCCCGCTTCCAGGAAGAAGGCCTGGTGGCGGTCCAGCAGAAGCACATCCGCATCCTCGACACCCCGGGGCTCAAGCGGCTGCTGAACCATCACGCCATCTGATCAGACGAGCGCGAGCCAGCCTGCCGGGTTCTTGGTGAGCGCCACTGAAACAATGTAGGAAAACACGACCGCCGCCGCGGCGAGCGCCGTCACGCGCACGCCGAGCGGCCGCGTCGGCCGCAGGGCCACGGCGCCGAACCCGATGTAGGCCAGGAGCCCCAGCACCTTGGCGGTCAGCCAGCCATCCACGAAGGGGTACTGCCCAGCCATCCACGCCAGAGCAATGGCGCTGGCGAGCAGGCACGAGTCGATTACGTGAGGCAGGCGCCGGGTCAGCCTGGCTGCGAGAAGCGGTGAACCGGTGATCGACCACCAGCCGCGCAAAAGAAAACCCGCGCCGCTCAGCACGACGCAGGTGATGTGGAAATGCTTGATGAGCAGATACATGTCGCCTCGGATCGGGTTACGCCTTGACGACATTGTCGGGCATTCGCCCCGCCCCGTCCTTGCGGGGCCTCAACTTCAGCCGCGCAGGACGCCCACTTCCAGGGCCGCGAACCAGTTGATGAAACGCTGCACGTCGGCGCCCTGGTAGATTGAGCCGTGCTGGGGCACCAGCATGTCGATCTCCAGCCGCGAGACGCGCTCGCACCAATCGCGCTTGGCTCGGTCGGAGCCCATCCAGCGCTTGTGGAAGCCTTCCGCGTGACGGATGTGGCGGGAGAAATCCTCCACGTACAGCCCACCCTGGTCGGGCGGCAGGAGCGCCGCGCCGATGTCGCCGGAAAACAGGATCTTGGCCTTCGGATCGTACAGGTTGAAGTTGCCCGACGAGTGCAGATAATGGGCCGGCACGGCCTGCAGCTCGAGGCTGCCGAGCTTGATGGTCATGCCCGGATCGGGAATCGGCACGAAGGTGGTGTCCTCGCCGCCAAAGTGGGGCAGGAAGGACTGCCACAGCCAGCTGGTGTAGCACTTGAGCTCCGGCTTGAACTCCAGCCACAGGGCCAGGGACGAGATGATGTCCGGGTCCTGGTGGGAGGCGAACAGGCCGGCCAGCTTGGTGGGGTCGCACTCGGCCGACAGGGCCGAGAATACCGCCGGAAAGATCTCGATGCCACCCGGGTCGCACAGCAGCGCCTCCTCTCCATCGACGATCACGTATTCGTTGGTGTCGATGATGTAGCCCGGCTTGGTCGCGTCGCGCGCGATCGCCAGCCAGCGGTGGTCGTCTTCCTGGAAGATACAGTGAGCCTGCTTCATGGGTTCCTAGTCCTTTACGAGCCGTTCCTTGCCGAGCACTTCGAGGGATCGCTTGATCTGCGCGATCACCTCCGCGAAATCCGTCGAGACCTGCATCAGCGCCGGGCTGAACCCGCCGCCGTAAGCCGCCTCGATCTTGGCCGAGCGGGCCAGCACGCCGCCCAGTTCGACCAGTTGCTGGGTCTCCTCGACCGCCGCGCGCAGGCGCAGGTCGAGGGCGCGCAGCTTGACCTGCTGGGCCGACAGGCGCGCCATCCCGCGCTTGCGGGCCTCGCGCACGCCGGGCACCTCGCCGGCGAGGCGGATCGCCTCGGCGAGGATCCGCGAGTTGCGCTGCTGCTGGACGACGCCGGTGACGCTGCCCACGGAGCCGGAGGTCATGTCACGCAGCGAGGCCATGTGTCGGGTGAGATCCTGGGCGAAGCGGCGCAGCTCGTTGGAGAGCACGCCGAAGCCCAGCGCTGCGTTGCCCGCGCGCTTGGCCAGGAAGATGGCGTTGAGGGCCATCAGGTTGATCCGGAAGGCCGTCGCGACGATGGCCTTGATTTCTTCGTTGACCCGCACGATGCCGGCAAGCTCGCCGGAGCGGTGGGTGGTCAGTTTGAGGTTTCGTTCGGGCGCATTCATTCGGGGCTCTCGGTGACGGACCGCATGGGTGGGACGCATCGATCGGAGCGGTCGCCGCCCTCGATCCCATCGGGATGAGCCGGCCGGCTGCCGCGGGGAGATTAACGGCGTGATGCCGTCAAGCTTGAGCCTCCCCGCAGCACCCTCAGGAAGCCGCCGGGCGCTTCGGCGGGAGCAGGAAATCCCGCGGCCGGGTGCGCAGGCGATGCCACAGACGGCGGCGCAGCTCGCGCAGGTCGGACTTGGGCAGATCGTAGGCGCGCACGGCGGTCATCAGCGACAGGGCGAAGCTCACCCCGAGGTTGAGCACGAACATCACCCCGACGCCCGCCACCGCCAGCGTGAGCAGCCCGGTGCCGACCCACTTCATCTCGAGGGACGAGGTGGCGAGGCTGAGGATGCCGGAGTTGAGCGTCACGTGACGCACGTCCAGCGGCAGCCCGAAGAACTTGCCGAGCACCGGCGTCATCCCCAGCATCAGCCCGAGGGAGATGTTGGTCGCCCAGCCCGACATGTTGCGCGACACGATGCCGGCGAGCCGCATCATGCGCAGCCGCCCGAAGCGGTTGCCCAACCGGTGCTCGGCGATGGCCTGGGGCAGCCGGTGATACACCGCCCAGTTATCCACCCAGCCACCCACCAGCGCCGCGAGGTACAGGATCACCCCGGTGAGCGCCGCGTAGAACACTGTGCCGCTATCGACCGGGCTGAGGGAATGGAAGACGTAGCGGGCCTCCTCGGTGGTGAGGAAGGCGTGACCGGTGGCAAGGCGCCACGCCGCATCGAAGGCGTAGGCGCCGCAGGCCACCACCACCACGTTGGCGATGGTCGCCGCCAGCTGCGAATGGCAGATGGACGCGGCGTAATCGACGATCACGTCGAGCCGCTCGTTGCCCTTGCGGTCGCGGATGATGGCCGCGAAGGCGGCGGCCGTCATCGCCGGCTGCTTGGTGGCGAGGATCAGCCCGAGCGCCTGGAGGATCAGGAAACTCACCGCGTAGTTGATGCCGGAGCCAAGCCCTTCCAGGAACAGCGCCAGCCCGGCGCCGGCGACGGTCATCTTCATCGCCGCGGTGCCCACCGTCAGCAGCCCGCCACCGGCAGCGGCTACCCAGATATGGCGGTAGTCCTCGTTGTTTTCAGCGATGTAATGCTCGCCGGTCTTGCCCGCGCGGTCGACGATGCGCCGCTGCAGGCGCTGCAGGTTGGCCCGCACCAGATGGCGCAGGCTGGCGCTCTCGTGAGCGGCGTAGGCCAGTTGCTGGAGCAGCAACAGGACAGGCCCCGCCGAGCCGGGGTCGGCGGCCATCACCCCGACGATGGTCTCCATCCGCGTGAGGCAGCGGTCGAGCACGTCGAGCCCATACACGATATCCACGCTGATGCCCTCGGATTCGAGGCGCGTGGAGATCAGGTGCATCTCGTCCCGGCAGGCGGCCAGATCGAGCTGCCAGGCCTCGACGAGCTGCATCGACACGCGGCCCTGCTCCCAGGCGCAGAGCAGGTTCTCGCCGCTGTCGGCGAGCCGCCGGAAGGGCGAGCGGGCCACCGGCCGATGCTCGCCCCGGGCCCGCAGCTTGAGGGACAGGCCCTGCCCCTGGACCCGGGCCAGAAGCAGCCGGAAACCATCGGCCATCGCGCCCTTCAGCGCCGTGCTCATCCCTGGATCATCAGCCGGGAACAGCAGATCCACGGCCCGCTGGAAGGTGGACGGCTGCAGACCACGAATGAGGGTCAGATCCTTGTTGCGCCGGAAACTGCGGCTCATCAGGTGCGAAAGGTCGTGGTCGTCCCGGGGCGAAGGAATGAGCTTGGCAGTGAAGCGGTCGCCGAACTCCGACAGAAAGCCCCGGTCGCTGGGAATCCCCACCTCGCCGAACAGGTTGGCCCCATCGGTCTCGTCGAGGATGCAGCGGATCGCCCGGCGCACCGCGGCGGCCAGGTCGGGGTGGGCGGCGAGCACGTCCATCAGCACCGCGAAACGCTGGGTGGCCGAGCCGTGCACGTCGGCCGAGTCGATATACACATCGCTCCACAGGGCACCGCCGGCCAGCCAGGCGGTCAGTTCCCGCCAGGCGTCGAGCCGGTCGGGCAGGTCGGCGGCAGCCACCAGCGCGGCAAGGCGCGCAGCAAGCCTGGGAAGATCACGCTGCCCCTGGCGCTGCTCGGGGAGGACGGAGTGGATTGACGCCAGCAGAGTATCGCGGGTGAAGGCCTCGGCAAGCGCCGCGTCGAGGGTAAAAGTGTTTGGCATAGGGCAAGTATGACCCGAGACGGCACTTTTTGGTTCGTCTTCCTGCAAGGCGAGGCGCTTCCACCCCGCAGCGCGCCCTGCCGGTTTACCATCGCCCCATGCTTCCGATCCTGTTCCAGGACGACCACGTGGTCGTCATCCACAAGCCGGCCGGGCTGCTTGTCCATCGCAGCGAGCTCGACCGCCACGAAACCCGCTTTGCCGTGCAATTGCTGCGCGACCAGCTCGGCCGCCACGTGCATCCAGCCCACCGTCTTGACCGGGGCACCTCGGGCGTGCTGGTGTTCGCCCTCGACCGGGACACCGCCCGCCGGCTCGGCGGCCAGTTCGAACGCCAGGAGGTCGCCAAGACCTACCTCGCCGTCGTGCGCGGCCATCCGCCCGAAGCCGGTCGCATCGACCACGCCCTCACCCGTCGCCGGGACGACGCCGAGTGGGTGGGCGACGAGTCCTCCGAAGCCGCCCAGCCCGCCGTCACCGATTTCCGTACCCTCGCCACCTGCGAGCTGCCCTTCGCCGTGGACCGCTACCCCACCAGCCGCTACGCGCTGGTCGAGCTCACGCCCCACACCGGCCGCAAGCACCAGATCCGGCGCCACCTCAAGCACCTCTCCCACCCCATCATCGGCGACGCCACCTTCGGCAAGGGCCGCCACAACCGCTTCTTCCAGCAGCACTTCGGCTGCCACCGGATGCTCCTCGCCTGCGCGCGGATGCAGTTCGTCCATCCGCTCAGCGGTGAGCCGCTCGATGTGGTCGCCCCGCCAGACGGCGAATTCGCCACGGTGCTCGACGCCCTCGGGTGGACCACCGCCCTGCCACCCGGGCTTTATCCACCCTTACCTGCCGCCCACCCGGCTTGACACGCCGCGTTCCTGAACGCCCCTCTGCCGGGGAACCCCCGGCTACGGCGACACGATCAAGCCACCCGCTCAGCGTCCCCTCGCCACATCAAGCCACCCCGACGCTCCCGCCGTTCGTCGCGTCAACACCTTGCGACATCACGGTGCTTTCACCTGTAACCGAGGCCGGCTAAGATTGACGGTCTTTTGCCCGGCTCACCGATGAAGCTCCCCGACCGTTCCGACCTGTCACGCCTGTCCCTGGCGCGCGCTGCGCGTCTTGGCCCCCTGCTGGCGTGGGGCGTTGCCCTTGCCGTTACGGCGTGGGTGGCGGTCGACCTCTTCTGGCGCTTCACCGCACCGCGCCCGCCGGCGCTTCCCGTCGCCACCGAAGCCGATCCACTGCGTGCCGCCCAGGCCATCGCCAGCCGGCACCTGCTTGGCAAGGGCGCAGCGCCGGGCGCCCCGGCCGCCGTGGTCGCCGCGCCGGGCCGCTACACCGTCCAGGCCGTCGTCACCGGCGCCGCCGGCCGCCCTGGCTGGGCCGTGATCGCCATCGACGGCGGCCCCCAGCTGGGTTTTGTCGAAGGCCAGGAAATCCGCCCCGGCGTCACCCTCGCCCGGGTCGCCGGCGACGGCGTCGAGCTCACGGTGGGCGGCGCCCGCCAGCGGGTCGCCCTCGCCGAACGCGGCGCGCCCACGGCCGCCCCCGGCACCCCGGGCGATCCGTCCATGCCGCCCGCCCACCCGCTCCCCAATCAGCCCCAGCCCGTCGTGACCCTGCCATCCGCGCGGATGCACACCGAGGTCAACGCCGTCGACGCCAGCCAGCAACCGTCCCAGGCCGGCTTCCCATCGAATCTCCAGGCCCAGCCCTTTCCGAGCCCGAACGACCAATGAAACCTGCCCGCCGCAGCCCGGGATCTGCCCGCCATCCTCTTGCCCGCACGCTCGCCTTCAGCTGCGCCCTGGCCTTTACCGCCGGCATCGCCCTGCCGCCCGCAGCCGCCCTCGCCGCCGAGACTGAAACCCGCGGCAGCAACACCGATCCCGTCTCGCTCAACTTCGTGAATGCCGACATCGGCGGGGTGATCCAGGCCATCTCAAAGATCTCGGGGCGCAACTTCATCGTTGATCCGCGGGTCAAGGGCACCCTCAACATCGTCACCGCCCGCCCGGTGCAGCGCCAGCTCACCTACTCGATCCTCCTGTCGGCGCTGCGCCTGCAGGGCTACACCGCCATCGAGGGCCAGGGCGTCACCAAGATCGTCCCCGAAGCCGACGCCAAGCTCCACGCCGTGCCGGTGGGCAAGGGCCAGGGCGCCGGTGGCGGCGACCGCCTGACCACCCAGGTGTTCAGCCTCAAGCACGAATCCGCCGCCCAGCTGGTGCCGATCATCAGGCCCCTGGTGTCGCCCAACAACACCGTCACCGCCTACCCGGGCAACAACTCGCTGGTGGTCACCGACTACGCCGAGAACATCGGCCGGATCGCCCAGATCATCGAATCCATCGACGTGCCGCAAACCGGCCTGCGGGTGATGACGCTCCAGCACGCCTCGGCCCTTGATCTCGCCCAGACCATCAACCGCCTGATGAACGACACCGGCGCCGCGGGCGTGGCCGGCGCAACCGGCGGCATTGCGGGCGACGCCAGCCAGCGCGTCTCGGTGACGGGCGATCCGCGCACCAACAGCCTGCTGGTGCGCTCCGACAACCCGTCCAAGCTCAACGCCGTGCGCCAGCTGGTGGCCAACCTCGACCAGCCCGGAGCCAGCGGCAACATCCACGTGGTCTACCTGAAGAACGCCGAAGCCACCAAGGTCGCCCAGACCCTGCGCGCAGTGGTCACCGGCGAAGCCGGCGGCAGCGGCAGCTCGGGCGCTGGCCAGAGCACCTTCGGCGGCACCAACAGCAACACCAGCACCGGCTCGAACTTCGGCAGCAACAACACCACCGGCAGCCAGAACAACACCACCGGCTTCGGCAACACCCCGTCGTTCAGCAACAGCAGCACCAACACCAGCGGCGCCACCGGCAACGGCTTCATCCAGGCCGACCCGATGAGCAACGCGCTGATCATCACCGCGCCGGATGCCATCTACAACAACCTGCGCAAGGTCATCGACCAGCTCGACCGGCGCCGCGCCCAGGTCTATGTCGAGGCGCTGATCACCGAAGTCAGCACCGAGAAGGCCGCCGAGATCGGCATCCAGTGGCAGGCCGGCAAGGTGGGCGGCACCACCGCCTTCGGCGGCACCAGCTTCAACACCACCGGCAACAACATCCTCAACCTGGCCGCCAGCCTCGCCAGCAGCAGCTCCACCACGCTGCCGGGCAACGGCCTCAACCTGCTGCTGGGCGGCGGCACGGTGTCGGTGGGCGGGCGCGAGATCGCCAACCTCAACATGCTGGCCCGCTTCCTCGAGTCGGACACCAAGGCCAACATCCTGTCCACGCCCAACCTGGTCACCCTCGACAACGAAGAGGCCAAGATCGTCGTGGGCCGCAACGTACCCTTCGTCACCGGCACCTACACCACCACCTCCACCGGCGCCAGCAACCCCTTCACCACCGTCGAACGCAAGGACGTGGGCCTCACCCTGAAGGTCAAGCCGCAGATCTCCGAAGGCGGCACCGTGCGTCTGCAGATCTACCAGGAAGCCTCGGCGGTCATCGAATCCACCGCCACCGCCACCACCGGCCCCTCCACCACCAAGCGCTCCATCGAATCCACCGTGCTGGTGGACGACGGCGCGGTGATCGCCCTCGGCGGCCTGGTCGAGGATTCCTACTCCGGCGGCGTCGAGAAGGTGCCCGTGCTGGGCGACATCCCCTACCTGGGCCAGTTCTTCCGCTACGACTCGCGCAAGCGCGGCAAGACCAACCTGATCGTCTTCCTGCGGCCGGTGATCCTGCGCGACGCGGCCGCCATCCAGGGCATCTCGGCCGACCGCTACAACTACATCATCGGCCAGCAGCGCGATCTCGACGAACCGCGCAACCTGATGCGCCGCGAACCCAACCCGCCGCTGCTGCCCCCGCCGGGCAGCCCGCCGCCGGCCGTGCCCTACAACCTCCCGCGCATCGATCCGGCCGCCGCTGCCACGCCCGCACCCGCCGGCAGCACCCCGGCGCCCGCCGCCGCCGGCTACAACCCATGAGCAGCCCGGCCCTGCCCTACGCCTTCGCCAAGGCCCACGGCATCCTCGTCGCTGCCCAGGGGGCCGATCGCGCCCAGCTACTGCTGCGCGAAGGCGCCGATCTTGCCGCCCTGGCCGAAGTCCGGCGCACCCTGGGCCTGCCGCTGGCCATCGAGAACGTCTCCCGCGCCACCTTCGAGGCGCGGCTGTCAGAGGCCTACTCCGGCGCCGATGGCAACGCCGCCGATGTGGTCGCCGACGTGGGCCAGGAGGTCGACCTCACCCAGCTCATGACCGAGCTGCCGGCCGTCGAGGATCTCCTCGAAACCCAGGACGATGCGCCGATCATCCGCATGATCAACGCGCTGCTCACCCAGGCCGTGCGCCAGTCCGCCAGCGACATCCACATCGAGCCCTACGAGCGCAACTCGGTCGTCCGCTTCCGCCGTGACGGCGTGCTGGTCGACGTGGCCCAGCCCCACCGCGCACTCCACGCGGCGATGGCCTCGCGGATCAAGATCATGGCCAGCCTCGACATCGCCGAAAAGCGCCTGCCCCAGGATGGCCGCATCACCCTGCGCCTGGCCGGGCGGCAGGTGGACGTGCGCGTCTCCACTTTGCCCACCACCCACGGCGAGCGAATTGTGCTGCGCCTGCTCGACAAGGGCAGCGGCCAGCGCGGCCTCGACAGCCTGGGCATGGCCGCCGACACCGTCGCGCCGTTTGCCAGGCTCCTCGACCAGCCCCACGGCATCCTCCTCGTCACCGGCCCCACCGGCTCCGGCAAGAGCACCACGCTCTACGCCGCGCTGCAGGGCATGGACGCCCGGAGCCGCAACATCGTCACCGTCGAAGACCCGGTCGAATACGACCTCCCCGGCGTCGGCCAGATCCAGGTCAACAGCAAGATCGACCTGTCCTTCGCCCGGGCGCTGCGCGCAATCCTCCGGCAGGATCCGGACGTCATCATGATCGGCGAAATCCGCGATCTCGAAACCGCCCAGATCGCCGTCCAGGCCAGCCTCACCGGCCACTTGGTGCTTGCCACCCTGCACACCAACGACGCCGCCTCGGCCGTCACCCGCCTTGTCGACATGGGCGTCGAGCCCTTCCTGCTCGCCTCCACCCTGCGCGGTGTGCTGGCCCAGCGCCTCGTGCGCCGCCTGTGCCCGGCCTGCCGCAGCGCCACGCCCACCACCGCCGCCGACCGCAGCCTGCTCGGCCCCGGCAGCCCGAGCCAGCTGTGGCACGCCCCGGGCTGCCCCGAATGCGGCCACACCGGCTACGCCGGGCGCACCGGCATCTACGAGCTGATGGTCACCGACGACGCTCTCCAGCGCCTGATCCACACCGCCGCCGACGAAGCCGACCTGCGCGCCCACGCCCGCCACCAGGGCAGCCGCAGCCTGCGCGACGACGGCCTGCGCCTGCTGGGCGAGGGCGTCACCTCGGCCGAAGAGCTCCTGCGGGTCACCCGGGATTAAGCGATGACCGCCTTCCGCTATCGCGCCGTGGACAACGCCGGCCGGGAATCCGCCGGCGTGCTCGAAGCCGACACCGGCAAGGCTGCCCGCAGCCTGCTGCGCGAGCGCGGGCTGTTTCCGCTGGAAGTCGCCTCGGTGGCCCAGGGCGCCGGCGACGGCAAGGCCGTCCGCCGCAAGCTGAAGGAAGCCGACCTCACCCTGCTCACCCGCCAGTGGGCCACGCTGCTGGCCTCGGGCCTCACCGTCGAGCAGGCGCTCGCCGCCCTCATCGAGCAGGCCGAAACCGAATCCACCCGCCAGCTGCTGGCCGGCGTGCGCTCCGAGATCCTCGCCGGCTACAGCCTGCGCGCCGCCCTCGATCGCTACCCGCAAGCCTTCACCACGCTCTATCGCGCCTCGGTGGCCGCCGGCGAAAAATCCGGCGAGCTCGCCCGGGTCATGAACCAACTCGCCGACTACCTCGACCGCAGCCACGCCCTGCGCACCAAGACACTGCAAGCGCTGCTCTACCCGGCCATCGTCGCCAGCGTGGCGATGCTGGTCATCGTCGGGCTGATGACCTACGTGGTGCCCCAGGTGGTCTCCGTCTTCCAGCAGAGCAAGCAGGCCCTGCCGCTCCTCACCCGGGTGCTCATCGTGGTCAGCAGCCTGCTGCGGGAATGGGGCTGGCTGATGATCCTGGCTATCATCGGCGGGCTCTTCGCCGGCCGCGCAGCCCTGCGCGACACCACCGTCAAGCGCCGCTGGGATGCCTGGCTGCTGCGCCTGCCGGTGCTCGGCCGCCACCTGCGCACGCTCGATGCAACCCGCTTCGCCAGCACCCTGTCGATCCTCGCCGGCAGCGGCGTGCCGCTCCTTTCGGCGCTGGACGCCGGCCGCCAGGTGATCAGCCGCCTGCCCCTGGCGGATGCCGTCGCCACCGCCGCCGAACGCGTCCGCGAGGGCCAGCCCCTGTCCCGCGCCCTGGGCGCCAGCCGCCAGTTTCCGCCGCTGCTCATCCACATGATCGCCAACGGCGAGGCCACCGGTCGCGTCGATGAACTCCTCGACCGCGCTGCCCGCCTCCAGCAGGCCGAACTCGAAAACCGCACCGCCACGCTCACCGCCCTCCTCGAACCCATCCTGCTGCTCATGATGGGCGGCTTCGTATTGGTGATCGTGATGGCTGTGATGCAACCCATCATCGAAATCAATACCTTGATGAAATAAGGAACCACCATGCACAACGCCCCCCGCCGCGCCCGCGGCTTCACCCTGATCGAAGTAATGGTCGTCATCGTCATCCTCGGCGTGCTCGCCGCGCTGGTGGTGCCCAAGGTGATGAGCCGCCCCGACGAAGCCCGCGTCGTCGCCGCCAAGCAGGACATCTCGTCGATCATGCAGGCCCTCAAGCTCTACAAGCTCGACAACCGCCGCTACCCCAGCGCCGAGCAGGGCCTGCAGGCGCTGGTCACCAAGCCCGCCGCCGCGCCGGTGCCCGACAACTGGAAGTCCTACCTCGACAAGCTGCCGATGGACCCCTGGGGCAAGCCCTACCAGTACGTCATCCCCGGCCTCAAGGGCGAGGTGGACGTGATGAGCTTCGGCGCCGACGGCATCTCCGGCGGCGAAGGCTTCGACGCCGACGTCGGCTCCTGGAACCTCTGACCCCATCCCGATGGCGACGGGCCTCTGGCGCAGCATCACCCACCCGTCCCGCGGCCCCGCGCCCGGACGCACCGCCGCGCCCCGCCGCCACGCCGGCTTCACCCTCATCGAAGTCATGGTGGTGCTGGTCATCATGGGCCTGATGGCAACCGGCATCAGCGTCGGCCTCGACAGCCTGCGCGGGCGCGATACCGATCAGGCTCTCAAACGCCTGCGCCTGGTGCTCGAAGCCACTGCCGACCGGGCCGCCGTGCGCGGCCGGCCCGTCGCCATCGAATTCCTGCCGGACGGCTATCGCTTCTCCGCCCTCGACCCGGACGACAACTGGCGTCCGCTGATCGACCCGCCGGTGTTCACCGACCGACCACTGCCCGCCGGCGTGGCCTGGCTGGGCCTGCGCATCGACGGCCAGCCCGACGCCGCCACGCCGCGCCTGCAGTTCGGCACCCAGGCGCCCGAATACGAACTGCGCGTCGCCACCCCCGGCGGCGAAGCCCGCCTCACCGGCAAGGCCAACGGCACGGTGCAGCTCGCCATGCCCGGCGCCAACCGCTCATGACACGCCCCGCCCGCGGCTTCACGCTGCTCGAAACCCTCGTCGCCCTGGCCATCCTCGCCATCGCGCTCACCGCCGCCTTCCGGGCGATGGGCGTCACCGCCCAGTCGTCGGGCGAGCTGCGCGAACGCCTGATCGGCGACTGGGTGGCCGAAAACCGCCTCGCCGAGCTGCGCGCCACCCGCGCGTGGCCCAACCCGGGCATCAACGAAGGCACCGCCGAGCAGGCCGGGCGCACCTACCGCTGGCGCGAAGACGTCAAGAACACCGCCAACCCGCTGTTCCGCCGGGTCGATCTGTCGGTCTTCGGCCCGGATTCCGGCGACCACGCCATCTCCCGCCTGTCCGGCTACGTGGCGAGGCCGCTGCAATGAGCCGGCGTTCCGCCCAGCGCGGCCTCACCCTCATCGAGCTGATGGTCGCCCTGTCGGTCTTCGCGGTGCTGGGCGTGCTGTCCTACCGCGCCCTGTCCGAAGTCGCCAACAGCCACACCCGCCTCGAAGCCAGCTTCGAACGCTGGCGCGCCATCAACCGCAGCATCCAGCGCATCGACGCCGATCTGCTGCAGGCCGTCTCCACCACCGGCCGCAACCCGGGGCTGCCCGGCCGCGACGGCGCGACACCCGGCGGCAACCCGATTCCGACCGTGCGGAGCACCACCGCCGCGCCCATGCTCCTCACCCGCGCAGCCAGCGGCGGGCCCGAGTTCCAGTTCCTGCGCCTCGACGACACCCGCGGCGTGCGCCGGGTCGGCTACCGGCTGGTGGATGGCCGCCTCGAATGGCTGCGCTGGAGCGGCCGCGACGCCCTCGGTGCCCCCGACGTCGAACCCCTGCTCGACCAAGTGCGCGGCGTGCGCTGGCGCTTCCTGCTGAACAACAACCGCCTCGACGCCTGGCCGCCGGGCGACACCCGCGTCACCCTGCCCGACGCGGTAATCCTCGAACTCGACCTGGAAGGCACCGGCGTCCTCACCCGCGTGATCGCCCTGCGCTGATGCTGCCAAACCGCCTCCCCTCCCACCCCCACGCCGGCCCCCAGAAGGGTGCCGCAGTGATCCTCGCCCTCCTCACGGTGGCGCTGGTGGCCGGCCTCGCCGCCGCCTCGGTGGGCGATCTGGGCGTGGCGATGGATCAGGTCGCCGGCCGCCACGACCAGGCCCAGGCCCGCCAGCTTGCCCGCGGCGCAGTGGACTGGGCGCGCAACGTGCTCTCCGAAGACGCCCGCACCAGTCAGGTGGATCACCTGGGCGAAGCCTGGGCCGTCAAGGTGCCGCCCACGCCGGTGGAAGAAGGCGAGGTCAGCGGCGAGCTGCAGGAGCTCTCCGGCCGCTTCAACCTCAACAACCTCGCCAGCGACGGCGCCGACATCATCGAGGTGGAGCGCTTCCAGCGCCTGCTGTCGCTGGTCGGCGTGGCCGACGCCGACGCCCTCAACCTCACCGCCGCGCTGCTCGACTGGCTCGACGCCGACGACACCCCGCGCCTGCCCGGCGGCGCCGAATCCGGCTGGTACGGCGCCCAGACGCCCGCCCGCCGCGCCGCCAACGGCCCGCTGGTGGCGGTGTCCGAGCTGCTCCAGGTGCGCGGCTTCACCCCGCAGCTGGTGGCCCGCCTCACCCCCTTCGTGGTCGCCGTGCCGCCGGGCTCCACCGTCAACGTGAACACCGCGCCGGCCGAGGTGCTCGCCGCCGTGGTGCCCGATCTGTCCCTCGACGCCGCCCGGCTGCTCGTCGTCCAGCGCAGCCGCGCGTGGTTCAAGGATGTGAACGACTTCAAGGCCCGCCTGCCCTCGCCGGATCTCCAGCCCGATCTCACCCGACTTTCCGTCACCAGCCGCCACTTCCTCGCCACCGGCCGCGCCCGCTACGGCGTGGCCATGGTGCGCATGGAAGTGCTGCTCGAACGCAGCCAGAACTGGTCCACCATCGTCTGGCAAAAACTGCTGTGATACGCCCATGAGTACCCGCCTCCTCCTCGCCATCGACGAACAATGGCCCGCCCGCCCGGATTGCCCGTGGGTGCTCCTCGGCCCGGACGGCAAGCCGCTCTCCGATGGCCACTCCGAACCCCGCCACTGGCCGGCCGCCGCCGAGTGCGAACTCGTCCTCACCGGCCCCCAGTGCCTGTGGCTCGAGGTGCCGCTCCCCCGCGGCGCCAAGCGCGACCTGCCGCGCCTCCTGGCCTACGCGCTGGAAGACCGCCTGCTGAAAGACCCGGACACCCAGCACCTCACCCTCAGCCACCGCCGCCCCGCCGACGACGGCGAGCGTGATCTGGCCGGCGTGCTGGTGGTCGCCCGCGAACGCCTGCGCCAGCTCGTCGCCCAGCTTGCCGCCATCGGCCGCCCCGCCCGCCGGGCCTGGGCCGAAGTGCAGACCGCCCCGGCCGGCGAAGGCTGGCATCTCAGCCTGTCGCCCACCGGCGCCATCCTGCGCACCGGCACCAGCGGCGGCGTGGCCCTCGACGCCGACATCCTCGCCCCGCTGCTCGCCCAGCAGGCCGCCACCGCCCGGGCCGCCAACACCGCGCCGGCACAGGTCGAACTGCACCTCGCGCCGGCCACTCAGGTGCCGGATCTCGCCGCGCTGCAGGCCGAGACCGGCCTCGCCATCGCCACCGGCGCGGCCTACCGCTGGTGGCAGGGCGTGGATCGCAAGGCCGCCAACCTGCTGCAGGGCGAGTTCGCCTTCCGCGACGCCAACACCGGCTGGTTCGGCAAGCTCAAGCCGGCCGTCGTGCTGGGCTGCGGCGCCCTGGCCCTGTGGCTGACGGTCAACATCGGCGAAGTGCTGTGGCTGCGTCATCAGATGGGTCAGCTGGGCGACCGGATTGAGCGCGTTTATCGCAGCACCTTTCCCAACAGCCCGGTGGTCGCCCCGGCCGCCCAGATGCGCCAACAGCTCAACCTGGAGCGCGCTCGCCACGGCCTGCTCCGCGACGACGACGCCCTGGCCCTGCTGGCCCAGGCCGCCGAAGCCCTCGGCACCGACGCCGCCGGCGGCATCGCCGCGGTGCGCTTTGAAGAGGGCCGCCTCGACCTGACCCTCACCGGCCCCGCCGCCGCCCGGGCCGAAGCGGTTGTTGGCCTGCTAGCCAGCCGCGGCCTCCTCGCCAACCTGCGCGCCGACGGCGCCACGCCCCACCTGCTGCTGCGCCGGGAGAACCTGCAATGAGCGCCCCCACGCCCCTCGCCCAGGCCGCCAGCGGCCCGATCACCCGCCTCGCCAACGCCTGGCAGGCCCGCAACCCGCGCGAGCGCACCCTGCTGATCGCCGCCGCCACCGTCATCGGCGTCGCGCTGGTCGTCAATCTGCTCGACTGGAGCCGCAGCGAGCGCACCCGCCTGGGTCGCAGCCTTCCCCGCGCCGAAGCCCAGCTGGAGCAGGTGCAGGAATCCGCCACCGAGATCGCCCGCCTTCGCGCCCAGCCCGTGCCCCAGCGCCCCGCCGGCCCGGCCCTGCTCGAGATGGTGCAGGCCTCCGCCAAGACCCGCGGCCTCGGCCTCGCCATCCAGACCGTGGGCGACGGACTGCAGGTCAAGGGCCAGGCCGGCTTCGACGAGCTCGTCGCCTGGCTCGCCGCCCTCCAGCACGACCAGGGCCTGCGCGTGGCGCGGATGGAACTCCAGCAGCAAGGCCCCACCGCCAGCGTCGATCTGGTGCTGGTGGCCGGCAGCAACTGATTCCAGCCGAGCCATGCGCCGCAAGCTGCTGTTCTTCCTCGCCGTTGCCCTTGCGCTCCTCGTCGCCAAGGCCCCGGCACGGCTGGTGGATGGCCTCGTCGCCCACGCCACCGACGGCGGGCTGCGCCTGCAGCAGGCCGAAGGCAGCCTCTGGCACGGCCGCGGCGTGCTGGCCAGCCGCGACGCCAGCGGGCGCAGCCTCACCCCGTGGCTGCCGCTGGCGTGGGATTTCGACACCGCCGCCCTCGGCCGCCTCGCGGTGGGCTGGACCTTCTCCAGCAGCGGCAGCCCGGTGGGCGCGGTCGAAGCCTCGGCCACCGGCGTCAAGATCAGCCAGCTGGCACTCCACGCCCCCGCCGACACCGCCCTGTCGTCCATCCCCCACCCGGCCGCCCGGGCCGGCTGGCAGGGCGACCTGACCATCGAGGCGCCCGCCTGGCAGTGCCCGCCGGACGGCCGCTGCAGCGGCGAAGCCCGCCTGCTGTGGCGCGGCGCCCGCAGCGCGCTGTTCCCCGGCCGCCAGTTTGGCGACTACGAGCTGCGCGTCACCGCCCGCGCCGGCGACCTGCGCTTCCAGCTCGCCACCCTGGCCGGCGCCATCCAGGCCAGCGGCCAGGGCGAAGCCCCCTATGGCAAGCTGCCGCGCTTCGACGGCCGCATCAGCGGCGATCCGGAATTCCTCTCCCGCCTGCCGGCTATCGCGGGGGGGGCCGCCCGCCCCACCGGCCAGCCGGGGCAGTTCGACATCCACTGGCCACCCCGGTGAAATCCGTCACATGGGTCTGTCATCCGCTTCCGCCAGAATGGATAATTCAGTCAGTCCGATTACAACAGCCCACCACACCATGAATCCGATCCAAGCCGCCCGCGCCGCCGGCCAGCAAGTCTGGCTCGACAACCTGTCCCGTTCCCTCATCCAGTCCGGCGAGCTTGCCCGCCACATCGAATCCGGCGTGGCAGGCGTCACCACCAACCCGGCGATCTTCCACAAGGCCATCGCCGAGGGCCCGGACTACCGCCCCGCGCTCGACGCCATGAACGGCGAGAACCTCAGCGCCGAGCAGCGCTACGAGCGCCTGGTGATCGAAGACGTGCAGCGCGCCTGCGACGTGATCCGCCCGGTGTTTGACGAGAGCCGCGGCGACGCCGGCTACGTGAGCCTGGAAGTCTCCCCGGCGCTGGCCGACGACGAAGCCGGCACCGTGGCCGCCGCCCGCCGCCTGCGCGCCGCCGTGGCCCGCGACAACCTGCTGGTGAAGATCCCCGCCACCGCCGCTGGCGTGCGCGCCATCGAGACCCTCACCGGCGAAGGCGTCAGCATCAACGTCACGCTGATGTTCTCGCTGGCCCACGTGGACGCCGTTGCCGGCGCCTACCAGCGCGGCCTCGACAAGCTCGCCGTCGCCGGTGGCGACCTGAGCCGTGTGCGCTCGGTGGCCAGCGTGTTCCTGTCCCGCTGGGACAGCCTGATCGACAAGCAGCTCGACGACATCGGCACCCCCGAAGCCCTCGCCCTGCGCGGCAAGGCCGGCGTGGCTCTGGCCCGTCAGGCCTACCAGCACTACCTCGCGCGCTTCCACGGCGCCGGCTTTGCGGCCCTCGCCGCCAAGGGCGCCCGGCCCCAGAGCATGCTGTGGGCAAGCACCGGCACCAAGAACCCGGCCTACTCCGACCTGATGTACGTCGAGCCGCTGATCGGGCCCGAAACGGTGAATACCCTGCCCGACGCCACCCTCGCCGCCTTCGCCGACCACGGCAAGGTCACCCCGGGCAGCGTCACCGCCGACGTGGAGGCCGCTGCCGCCCACATCGCCGCGCTGGCCGCCTTGGGCCTCGACATGAACCAGCTCGGCGAACGCCTGCAGGCCGACGGCCTCAGCCAGTTCGCGGTGGCCTTCGGCAAGCTGCTCGAACTGACGGCCTGAACCTGCGCTGCAAGGGGCGGCCCCGGTCGCCCCCGCCATCCCCACCGGGCGCGTCCGCGCCCGCCCTCTTCTGCTTTTCCGCATCACCCGCCCCACACCCACCGCCCAGCGGCGGACGGGCACGGCCCGGCGCATGGGCTAGAATCACGCTTTCGCAAAAGCTGATACACAAGGATTCCCATGCCCACCTCCGGCACCCTCATCCTCCGCGAGGCTTACCAGCCCCTGGCCTATGGCGTCGAGACGGTTGATCTCGATTTCAACCTCGATCCCCAGGCCACCGTCGTCACCAGCCGCCTCAAGTGCGTGCGCAACCCGGACGCCGCGGCCGGCCCGGTGGTGCTGTTTGGCGAGGCGCTGGAGCTGGTGTCCATCGCCATCGACGGCGCCGCGCCGGCCGAAGGCCAGGTGCGCAAGACGGAATCCGGGCTCGAGGTGGATGTGGACGCCGACGAGGTGGTGCTCACCATCGTCACCCGCATCAATCCGTCGGCCAACCTCACGCTGTCCGGGCTGTACCAGTCCCGCGGCGGCTTCTACACCCAGTGCGAGGCCGAGGGCTTCCGCCGCATCACCTATTTCCCGGACCGTCCCGACGTGATGGCCCGCTACACCGTGCGCCTGGAGGCCGACGCCGCCACCTGCCCGGTGCTGCTCTCCAACGGCAACCTGCTCGAAACCGGCACCTTACCCAACGGCCGCCACTTCGCCCGCTGGGAAGACCCCTTCCTCAAGCCGTCCTACCTGTTCGCGCTGGTGGCCGCCGAGCTGTCGGCGCTGGAGCGCACCGTCACCACCATGAGCGGCCGCGACGTGCTGCTGCAGGTGTGGGTCGAGGCGCGCGATCTCGACCGCGTCGCCCACGCGATGGATTCCCTGATCCACTCCATGCGCTGGGACGAGGAAGTCTTCGGGCTGGAGCTCGATCTCGACCGCTTCATGATCGTCGCCGTGTCGGATTTCAACATGGGCGCCATGGAGAACAAGGGCCTCAACATCTTCAACACCAAGTACGTGCTGGCCAACCCGGATACCGGCACCGACCTGGATTTTGAAAACGTCGAGAGCGTCGTCGCTCACGAATACTTCCACAACTGGACAGGCAACCGCGTCACCTGCCGCGACTGGTTCCAGCTCACCCTGAAGGAAGGCCTCACCGTCTTCCGCGACCAGCAATTCACCGCCGACATGATGGCGCGGGCCTCCGATTCGCCGGCTGCCGCCGCATCCGCCCGGGCCGTCACCCGCATCGCCAACGTGCGCGGCCTGCGCAGCGGGCAGTTCCCCGAAGATGCCGGCCCCATGGCCCACCCGATCCGCCCGGACAGCTACCAGGAGATCAACAACTTCTACACCGCCACGGTGTACCAGAAGGGCGCCGAGGTGATCCGGATGATCCTCACCCTGCTGGGCCGCGAAGGCTTCCGCAACGGGATGGACCTGTACTTCTCGTACCACGACGGCCAGGCCGTCACCTGCGACGACTTCGTGGGCTGCATGGCCGAAGCCAACGGCGCCGATCTCGACCTCTTCATGCGCTGGTACAGCCAGGCCGGCACGCCGCGCCTCAAGGCCGAAGGCGCCTGGGATGCCGCCAGCGGCACCTACACCCTCACCCTCAGCCAGTCCACGCCGCCCACCCCCGGTCAGCCCGAAAAGCTGCCGCTGCACATCCCGGTGGCCGTGGGCCTGATCGGGCCGGACGGCGCCGACCTGCCCCTGCGCCTCGAAGGCGAAGCCAATGCGGGCGACACCACCCGCGTGCTCAACCTGAAGGAAGCCAGCCGTAGCTGGCGCTTCACCGGGCTCACCGCCGAGCCCGTGCCGTCGGTGCTGCGGGGCTACTCCGCGCCGGTGATCCTCGAGATCGACGAAGACGACGCGCGCCTCGCCTTCCGCATGGCCCACGATTCCGATCCCTTCAACCGCTGGGACGCCGCCCAGCGCTTCATGGAGCGCGTCGTGCTCGGCCTCGCCGCCGACGCCGCCGCCGGCCGCAAGCTGGAAGTGCCCCAGGCCTTCGGCCACGCCTTCCGGGCGCTGCTGGTCAATGAAAGCCTCGACCCGGCCTTCGTCGCCGAAACCCTGGCCCTGCCGTCCGAAGCCTATCTGCTGGAGCGCATGCAGCCGGCCGACCCGGCGCCGCTCCGCGCCGCGCTGATCCACCTGATGCGCGAAGTCGGCCAGGCCATGCAGGCCGATTTCCTCGGCCGCTATCTGGATCTCGAAGTGGACGGCGAATACCGCTACCACCCGGCCGACGCCGGCAAGCGCAGCCTGCGCAACCTGTGCCTGCGCTATCTCGCTGCCTGGGGCGGCCCGACCGCCATCGACCTGGCCGCCAAGCAGTTCGAGCACGCCGGCAACATGACCGAGCGCTACGGCGCCCTCGCCGCGCTGGTGCAGAGCGACGCCCCCCAGCGCACCGACGCCCTCGCCGCCTTCCACGACCGCTATCGCGACGACGCGCTGGTGCTCGACAAGTGGTTCATGCTCCAGGCCACCGCCTGGCGCTGGTCCGACACGGCGCCCGCCACCCTGGACGAGGTGCGCGCGCTGATGGGCAACCCGGCCTTCAGCCTCTCCAACCCCAACAAGGTGTATTCGCTGCTGGGCGGCTACTTCAAGAGCAACGCGGCCGAGTTCCACCGTCCCGACGGCGCCGGCTACGCCTTCTGGGCCGAGCAGGTGGTGGCGCTGGATCGCAACAACCCGCAGGTGGCGTCGCGCATGGCCCGCGCGCTGGAAGGCTGGCGCAAGTTCACGCCGGAGATCCAGGCCCGCATCCGCGTGGCGCTGGAGCAGGTCGCCGCCACCGAAGGCCTGTCGCCGGACGTGGCCGAGATCGTCGGCAAGGCCCTGGGCTGATGCCCGCTCCGGGCAGCCGCCGGCATGGCCGGCGCTGCCCGGAATAGGTTTTCGTCATTCATCCGAGCTCGGCAGTGGCATCTGCCGCAGCCGGCTGTCCGAGCGGGCGGCACCCCGGCGAAGGCTCCGGTATCATGGGCGACCTTCAAAATTTTTGCAGCGCGGCAAATGGAACTCCTCACCACTTTCATCGACATCATCCTGCACCTCGACGTGCATCTGGCGGCGCTCACCGCCCAATACGGCACCTGGATCTACGTGATCCTGTTCCTCATCATCTTCTGCGAGACCGGGCTGGTGATCTTCCCCTTCCTGCCGGGGGATTCGCTGCTGTTCGTGGCCGGCGCGCTGGCCGCCACCGGCGGCATGGACATCTGGGTGCTGTGCGGCGTGCTGCTGACCGCGGCGGTGCTGGGCGACAACACCAACTACTGGATCGGCCACACCATCGGGCCAAAGGTGTTTCGCTGGGAAAACTCCCGCTTCTTCAACCGCGCCGCCTTCGACAAGACCCACTCCTACTTCGAATCCCACGGCGGCAAGACCATCATCATCGCCCGCTTCCTGCCCCTGCTGCGCACCTTCGCCCCCTTCGTGGCCGGCGTGGCGCGCATGACCTACGCCCGCTTCGTCACGCTGGATTTCCTCGGCGGTTTCATCTGGATCTTCTCCCTGTGCTGGCTGGGCTATGGCTTCGGCAACATGCCGGTGGTGAAGAAGAACCTGTCGGTGGTGATCCTCGGCATCATCGCCATCTCGCTGCTGCCGGTGTTCATCGGCTGGCTCAAGGGCCGTCGCGCCCCCGCGGCGGGCTGAGGCTTCACCCATGAAAAACATCGTCATCCTGATCTCCGGCCGCGGCAGCAACATGGAAGCCATCGTCCGCGCGCAGATCCCCAGTGCGAAGATCGCCGCGGTGATCTCCAACCGCCCCGACGCCGCCGGCCTGGCCTTTGCCGCCAGCCACGGGATCACCGCCCAGGTGGTGGACCACAAGGCCTACCCCAGCCGCGAGGCCTTCGACGCCGCGCTGGCCGAGACCATCGACGCCCACCAGCCCGATCTGGTGGTGCTGGCCGGCTTCATGCGCGTGCTCACCGACGGCTTCGTGGGTCGCTACAACGGCCGCCTGCTCAACATCCACCCCAGCCTGCTGCCGTCCTTCCCGGGCCTCCACACCCACCAGCGCGCGCTGGAGGCTGGCGTGCGGGTGGCCGGCACCACGGTGCATTTCGTCACCCCGACCCTCGACTGCGGCCCCATCGTGATCCAGGCCGTGGTGCCCGTGCTGGATGGCGACGACGAAGCCGCGCTCGCCGCCCGGGTGCTGGTGCAGGAGCACCGCATCTACCCCCAGGCCGTGCGCTGGTTCGTCGAGGATCGGCTCAGCCTCACCGCCGACGGCAAGGTGCGGGTAGCTAACGAACCCGCCGGCCCCGCCGGCTGGACGGTGCCGCCCGTCGAGGGCTGACCGGCGCATCGTGGGCGACACGCGAAACCGCAGCCTGTGGATCGCCGTCGGCGTGTCGGCGGTGGTGCACCTGGCCGTGCTGCTGATCCCCGGCTGGCGCCTGCCCAGCGAGGAAGCCAACGTGCTGCCGCCCCTCGACGCCCGCCTCGCGCCCCTGCCCAAACCCAGCATCCGCCCGGTGGACGACGAGAAACGCGTCGTCCTAGGCGATGCGCCAGCCCCGCGTCCCAAGCCCAAACCCCGCAAGCCGACCCGCCCGGCCGAGCCCGCCCCGGCGACCGGCCCGGTGGCCAGCATCGCCCCCGATCCCACCTCGGGCAGCGGCACCGAAAACACCGAGGACGCCGTCGCCGGCACCGATGCCAAACCCGCCGACATCACCCCGCCCGACCCCGCCCCGGAAACCGAAACCGGCAAGGGCGGCCAGGGCAAGACCGGCAAACCCGCCGGCCCCAGCATCGCCGAGCTGTGGGCCTCGTCGGGCAAGGTGCAGTACAACGTGATCCGCGGCGAGCGCAACTTCATCATCGGCCGCACCACCCACGCCTGGACCCACGACGACGAGCACTACTCGATGGAGACGGTGATCGAAACCTCCGGCCTCGTCGGGCTGGTCAAGCCGTTCCGGATGGTCCAGCGCAGCGAAGGGCGGATCGGGCCGAAGGGCCTGCTGCCCGAAAAATTCACCGTCGAGCGCGACGGCCAGATGAAGGAACGCGCCGATTTCGACTGGTCGTCCGCCAAGGTCGTGCTGGTGGCCGGCGACCGTCAGCGGGAGTTCTCCATCGCCGAGGGCGACCAGGACGTGCTCTCGCTGATGCACCACCTGTCCTTCCAGCCCGACGGCCCGCTGCGCGCCGAGCTGCTGGTGGTCACCGGCAAGAGCGCCGTGCGCTCGGTGATCGAGAACCTCGGCATCGAGGAGCTGGACATCCCCGCCGGCAAGGTTTCGGCCTACCATCTCGGCAGCACGGGGCACCGGGGCGAGCTCAAGATCGACATCTGGCTCGCCCGCGATTACGCCAACCTGCCGGTGCGCCTCAAGATCACCGACAAGAACGGCGACGTGCTCGATCAGGTGGCCACCGGCGTCGATCTCGGCGCCCGGGCTGCCGCCAAGGAGTGACTTCGGTTTAGACTCCGCCCCCGGGCCGCCTTCGCGCCGCCCCCGCCGGGTGCAAGCCCGGCCTACAGAACACAGCAATCAGTATCGGATTTCCATGACCATTACCGCCGCCCAGATCCAGTCCGCCAGCCAGGCCCTCCGTTCCGTCCTGCGCTTTGACTACCCCGCCGACTCGGTGCTGTCCCGTTATTTCCGCGACCTGCGCGAACTCGGCGCCCGCGACCGGGCCTTCGTCGCCGAGGCGGTCTACGGCGTGCTGCGCCGCCTGCGCACCCTCGAGCGCCTGTGCGGCGAGGACGTCTCGACCCGCAAGCTGGTGCTCGCCTGGCTCGCCCGCGTCGAGGGCCTCACGCTCCACCAGCTGGGCGACGGCCTGCACGGCCGCGACACCGACTTCTTCACCCAGGTGAAGGGCCGCGAGATCGGCGAGCTGAGCTTCGCCGAGAGCGCCGACCTGCCCGACTGGCTGGCCGAGCGCCTGCTGGCGAGCCGCAGCGAGGCCGAAGTGCTGGCCCTGGCCCAGAGCCTCAACCGCCCGGCGCCCCTCGACCTGCGCGCCAACAGCCTCAAGCTCGACCGCGACGCGCTGGTCGAGAAGCTCCGCGCCGACGGCATCGCCTGCGCCCCGGGCCGCTACTCGCCGCTGGCCGTGCGCCTCGAAGGCAAGCCGGCGCTGCAGAAGCACCCCCAGTTCCTCGACGGCAGCTTCGAGGTGCAGGACGAAGGCAGCCAGCTGCTGGGCTTCCTGCTCCAGCCCAAGCGCGGCGAGATGGTCGTGGACTTCTGCGCCGGAGCCGGCGGCAAAACCTTGCTGCTGGGCGCGATGATGCGCAACTCCGGCCGTCTGTACGCGTTTGACGTGTCCGACAAGCGGCTCTCGAAGCTCAAGCCGCGCATGGCCCGCTCCGGCCTGTCCAACATCCACCCGGTGGTGATCGCCAGCGAGAACGATCCGCGGGTCAAGCGCCTCGCCGGCAAGATCGACCGGGTGCTGGTGGATGCCCCGTGCAGCGGCCTCGGCACCCTGCGCCGCAACCCGGATCTCAAATGGCGCCAGAGCCCCGAGGCGCTGGCCGAGCTCACCGTCAAGCAGGCCGCGATCCTGGCCAGCGCCGCCCGCCTGGTAAAGCCGGGCGGCCGGCTGGTGTACGCCACCTGCAGCATCCTGCCCGAAGAGAACGAAGCCATCGTCGCCGCCTTCCTTGAAGCCAACCCGGGCTTCGTCGCAAAGAGCGCCGAAGAGGTGCTGGGCAAGCAGGGCATCGAGATTGCCTGCGGCGAACAGCTCCGCCTCACCCCGGCCGCCCACGATACCGACGGCTTCTTTGCCGCGGTGCTGGAGCGCCAGGCCTGATGCGCCTCCGCCTGCTGGGCTGGCTGGCCCTCGGGCTGGCCGCCCAGGCCGTGGCGGCCCCCGAGCGCGAACCCACCCTCAACCTCCCCGCCCAGGGGCGTGTCGAGCTGGCCTTCTCCCCGTGGAACGACCCCGAGCAGGCCCTGCTTGAGGCGATCGACGGCGCGCGGGAACAAATCCTCGTGCAGGCCTATCTCTTCACCAGCAAGCCGCTGGCCCGCGGGCTGATCGCCGCCCATCGCCGCGGTGTGCGCGTCGAGGTGCTGCTGGATGCCGAATCCAACCGGCCGAACTCGCTCAGTGTGATGCCCGAGTTACTCAACGCGGGTATTCCCGTGGCGGTCGAAACACGTTACAACATCGCCCACAACAAGCTGATGATCATCGACCCGGCCTCGCGCCACGGGGCGGTGGCCACCGGCTCATACAACTTCACCCGCTCCGCGCGGGTGGCCAACGCCGAAAACATGCTGATCCTGCGCGACAACCCCGCGCTGGCCCAGGCCTACGCCCGCAACTGGCAGCGCCACCGGGCCGAAGCCCTACGCCTGGACAGCCTGGACGATCTGCCGGCAAAAAGAGGGAAACAGGATGGAAGAGAATCAGATCGCTGAACTGCTGATCGACTTGTGGAAGGACGTGCAGCAGCCCGCCATCGTCTGGCAGGTGGGCGCGCTGGCCCTGTGCCTGGTGCTGGCCGGGCTCATCACCCGCCAGATCAAGGGCATCCTGCGCCGCCGGCGCGAAGCCAACCCCAGCCTGGCGGGCGCCGGCGAGGAAGGCCTGCGCCGGGTGATCTTCCCCCTCACCGCCCTGGCGCTGGTGGTGGTGGCACGCATCATCCTCGGCCACTGGCACCACGTGAATCTCTTCAAGCTGGCGGTGCCGCTGCTTGGCGCGATGGCAGCCATCCGGCTCACCGTCCATGCCCTCAAGCGCAGCTTTCCCAGGGCCGGCTGGCTGGCCAGTTTCGAGCGCTTCTTCGCCACCGCGGCATGGATCGTCGTGGCCCTGCAGATCATCGGCGTGCTGCCCACGGTGATCGATGGGCTGGAGCAGATCGGCTTTACCGTCGGCAAGGCCAAGATCAACCTGTGGATGCTGCTGCAGGGCGCGCTCACGGTGATGGTCACGATGCTGGTGGCGATGTGGGCCGCCGGCGTGCTCGAAAGCCGGCTGATGCGCACCGAGGGGCTGGACTCCAACCTGCAGCTGGTGTTCGCGCGGCTCTCCAAGGCGCTGCTGCTGGTGCTCGCCGTCACCGTCAGCCTGCCGCTGGTGGGCATCGACCTCACCGCCCTGTCGGTGTTCGGCGGCGCGCTGGGCGTGGGCCTCGGCCTCGGCCTGCAGAAGATCGCCGCCAACTACGTGGCTGGCTTCATCCTGCTGCTCGACCGCTCGATCCGCATGGGCAACCTGATCTCGGTGGGCACCGAGCGCGGCGTGGTGAGTCAGATCACCACCCGCTACACCGTGCTCAAGGGCATGACCGGCATCGAATCCATCGTGCCCAACGAGACCCTGATCGGCTCGGTAGTACAGAACGAAACCTTCACCGACCCCAAGGTGCGCATTTCGCTGCCGATCCAGGTGAGCTACGCCACCGACCTCGAGAAGGCCATGGAGATCCTCGTCGAAGCGGCCCACAATCAGCCGCGGGTGATGAAGGACCCGGCCCCCGGCGCCTTCGTCGAGGCCTTTGCCGACAGCGGCATCAACCTCCAGCTGGGCTTCTGGATCCGCGATCCGGCCGAAGGCACCCTTGGCATCCGCTCGGCGATCAACCTGGAAGTCTGGCGGCGCTTCAAGGCCGAAGGCATCGAGATTCCCTTCCCCCAGCGCGAAGTGCGCATCCTCGGCGACGTGGCGGTGTCGACTAAAGACAACCCGGTTTCCTGACGATATGGGGTAAACCGCTGATCTGTCTTGGTTTGCCCACGGGGCTCGACTAGAATCGGGCGGTTCAACTCAATATTTCAAGGAACGCACTGCCGATGTTCTCCGGACTGCTTGATCTGCCCTGGTGGGGCTACGTTGTCGTCACGCTGGCGATGACCCATGTCACCATCGCCTCGGTCACCATATTCCTGCACCGTCACCAGGCGCACCGGGCGCTCGACCTGCACCCGCTGCCGGCCCTGTTCTTCCGTTTCTGGCTGTGGCTCACCACCGGCATGGTCACCAAGGAGTGGGCGGCCATCCACCGCAAGCACCACGCCAAGTGCGAGACCGCCGAAGACCCCCACAGCCCGCAGATCCACGGCATCAACAAGGTGCTGTGGACGGGTGTCTTCCTCTACGTGAAGGAAGCCCGCAACAAGGAAACCATCCAGCGCTACGGCCACGGCACGCCGGATGACGCCTTCGAACGCAAGCTGTTCTCGCGCTTTCCCAAGTCCGGCATCCTCGTGATGCTGGCGGCCGATCTGCTGCTCTTCGGCATCTGGCCGGGCGTGCTGATCTGGGGCGTGCAGATGGTGTGGATCCCCTTCTGGGCTGCCGGCGTCATCAACGGCCTCGGCCACTTCTGGGGCTACCGCAACTACAACTGCTCCGACGCCTCCACCAACCTGCTCCCCTGGGGCATCCTGATCGGCGGCGAAGAGCTCCACAACAACCACCACAGCTTTGCCACCTCGGCCAAGCTGTCGGCCCGCTGGTACGAGTTCGACATCGGCTGGATGTACATCCGCATCCTCGAGATGCTCGGCCTCGCCCACGTCAAGAAGACCATCCCGACGCCTCGCTTCGGCGCCGCCAAGGCCCGTGCTGACTTCGACACTCTCCAGGCCATCATCACCCACCGCTACGACGTGATGACCCGCTACGTGCAGAGCCTGAAGGCCATCGCCCAGGAAGAATTCACCGCCCTCAAGGCCCAGTCCGAAGGCAAGTTCACCGTGCGCGAACTGCGCCGCTGGCTCGCGGCCGAAGAAGGCCAGCTGTGCGCCGAGGAGCGCCAGCGCCTCGCCACCGTGCTGAAGGACAACAAACGCCTCGAAACCGTGGTGACGATGCGCGACGAGCTCACCGCCCTGTGGGCGCGCTCCTCTGCCAGCAGCGAGCAGCTCCTCCAGCAACTGCAGGACTGGATCGCCCGCGCCGAGCAAAGCGGCATCCGCCAGCTCGAGGATTTCTCGCTGCGCCTGCGCCGATACGCCTGACGCATCACCCCTCCCCGCCCGGAGCGTCCGCTCCGGGCAAAGCTTTTCCCATGCTCATCCTCTTCAACAAGCCCTACGGGGTGCTGTGCCAGTTCACCGGCGAACCGGGCAAGGCCACCCTGGCGGATCACATCGACCTGCCCGGCGTGTATGCCGCGGGCCGGCTGGACGCCGACAGTGAGGGCTTGCTGGTGCTGACCGACGACGGCGCGCTCCAGCAGCGCATCGCCGATCCCCGCCACAAGCTGCCCAAGACCTACCTCGTGCAGGTGGAAGGCATCCCCGACGAGGCCGCCCTGGCGCGGCTGCGCGCCGGTGTCGATCTGGGCGATTTCTTCACCAAACCCTGCGAGGCACGCCTCGTCGACGAGCCTGCCTGGCTGTGGCCACGCAACCCACCGATCCGCGAACGCAAAGCCATCCCGACAAGCTGGATCGAGATCGTCCTGCGCGAGGGCAAGAACCGGCAGGTCCGGCGGATGACCGCCAAGGTCGGTTTCCCCACCCTGCGCCTGATCCGCGTGCGCATCGGCGACTGGACCCTCGACGGCCTCGAACCCGGCACCTGGCGAGCCACCACACCACCGCCGGCCCTGCAGACGCCTCGCCGCCCGCCCGCGCCGCCCTCCGGGCGACGACAGCCCGCAACCGGACGTGCTAAGGTTGCCCGTCCCCGCAAACCTGTTTGAATGAACTTCCGATGACTGCGCTTCCGCTTCGCTGCGCGGCCCTGCTGGCCGCCTTGGTCACCCTTCCGGCTGCGGCCGAAACCCAGATGCCGGTGACCGAGCTCACCATCGGCATGTTCCGCATCGAGGCCGAGGTGGCCGCCAACGACGAGCACCGCCAACGCGGCCTGATGCAGCGCAAGACCATGGCCGCCAACCGCGGGATGCTATTCGTGTTCACCGAACCCCAGCGCCACTGCATGTGGATGAAGAACACCCTGCTGCCGCTATCAGTGGCCTTTCTCGACGACGAAGGGCGCATCGTGAACGTCGAAGACATGAAGCCCCAGACCGAAGACAACCACTGCGCCGCAAAGCCGGCGCGCTTTGCTCTGGAGATGAACCAGGGCTGGTTCCGCCAGAAGGGCCTGGGCACCGGCGTGAAGATCAACGGCGTCACGCCCCTGGCCGGCTACGGCCGCTGAGGAATCGCCCGGCCCGCCAGAGCGGGCGCCGGGCAGCCTTCGCTGAACCGCTTGTTCAGCCGATCGGCGTGAGCTTGGCCACTGCCAGCATCAGCCACTTGGCGCCGGATTCGGCAAACTTCACCTGCACCCGCGCATCGCTGCCGCTGCCTTCGGCGGCGACGATCACCCCTTCGCCAAAGCGGATGTGACTCACCGCCTGGCCGATCGACAGCCCGCCCAGATCGCGGGATTTCTGCGGCGGAGGCGGCGGCATCGACGGTGCGGCCGGCTTGCTGGCGCCCGGGTTGTAATAGCGCGGCGACGGCTCCGACACGAAGCTGCGGCGCGGGTTGGGCGGGGTGAGCCACTTGGTCAGTTCTTCCGGGATCTCCTCCAGGAAGCGCGAGCGCAGGTTGTAGCGCACCTGGCCGTGGAGCATCCGGCTCTGGGTGAAGCTCAGGTACAGGCGCTGGCGGGCGCGTGTCACCGCCACGTACATCAGCCGGCGCTCCTCCTCCAGCCCGTCGGATTCGAGGATGCTGTTCTCGTGGGGAAACAATCCCTCCTCGAGCCCCGACAGAAACACCACGTCAAACTCCAGCCCCTTGGCTGCGTGCACCGTCATCAGCTGCACCGCCTCGGCGCCAGCGTCTGCCTGATGGTCGCCGGCTTCCAGTGAGGCGTGGGCGAGGAACTCGGCCAGCACCGTGCCGATATCGGTGCCCATGTCGGCCGGGCGTTCGCCCGAGCCCACCTCGGCATTGAAGTTGGCCGCGGCGTTGATGAGTTCGTCCAGGTTCTCGAGGCGCTCCTGGCCTTCCTTCTCGTTCTTGTAATGGGTGCGCAGCCCCGACATCTCGATGACGTGATCCACCATCTCGTGGAGCGGCAGCGCGGCGGTTTCCTGGCGCAGGCGCTCGATCAGCCCGACGAACTGCGCCAGCGACGTGCCCGGCTTGCCCGAAAGATGCGGCACCGTCTGGTAGAGCGGCGTGTTCCAGGTGCGGGCGGCGTCCTGCAGGGCCTCCAGCGAGCGGGCGCCGATGCCGCGGGTCGGGAAGTTCACCACCCGCGTGAAGGCCGTGTCGTCGTCCGGGTTGGCGATCAGGCGCAGGTAAGCGAGCGCGTGCTTCACCTCCTGACGCTCGAAGAAGCGCAGCCCGCCATACACCCGGTAGGCCACGCCGCTGGAGAACAGTTGATGCTCGAGCACCCGCGACTGGGCGTTGGAGCGGTACAGCAGCGCGATGTCGGAGCGGCTGATGCCCTCGCGCACCAGCGACTGCACCTCCTCGACGATGAAGCGCGCCTCGTCGCTGTCGGTGAAGGCCTCGTACACGCGGATCGGCTCGCCGGCGCCCCGGTCGGTCCATAGGCTCTTGCCGAGGCGCTTGCTGTTGTTGGAAATCAGCGCGTTGGCGGCATCGAGGATGTTGCCGTGGGAGCGGTAGTTCTGCTCCAGGCGGATCACCGCCGGCACCTTGAAATCCCGCTCGAAATCGCGCATGTTGCCGATCTCGGCGCCCCGGAAGCGGTAGATCGACTGGTCGTCGTCGCCCACGCAGAAGAGGTACGCGCCGCCCTCCTCGCCGTTGCCCGCCAGCAGCTTGAGCCAGCGGTACTGGAGCACGTTGGTGTCCTGGAACTCATCCACCAGGATGTGGCGGAAGCGCGCCTGGTAATGCCGGCGGATCGGCTCGTTGCGCTCCAGCAGCTCGTAGCTGCGCAGCAGCAATTCAGGGAAATCCACAACTGCCTCGCGCTGGCATTGGGCCTCATACTCCATGTAAAGCTCGACCCGGCGACGGGTGTAGTCGTCCCACGCCTCTACTGCAGCCGGCCTGATGCCGGCTTCTTTCTGGCCGTTGATGAAGTGCTGGAGCTCCCGCGGCGGAAACTTCTCGTCGTCGATGTTGAGGGTTTTCAGCAGGCGCTTGATCGAAGCCAGCTGGTCGCCCGAATCGAGGATCTGGAACAGCTGCGGCAGGCCGGCCTCCCGGTGATGGGCGCGCAGGAAGCGGTTGCACAGGCCATGGAAGGTGCCGATCCACATCCCCCGGGTGTTGATCGGGAACATCGCCGACAGGCGGGTGAGCATCTCCTTCGCGGCCTTGTTGGTGAAGGTCACGGCCAGGATGCCCTGGGCGCTGCAGAAGCCGTTCTGGATCAGCCAGGCGATGCGCGTCGTCAGCACCCGGGTCTTGCCCGAGCCGGCGCCGGCCAGGATCAGCGCATGCTGGGGCGGCAAGGTGACGGCGGCCAGTTGTTCGGGGTTCAGGTTGTCGAGAAGCTGGGACATGGCAGGTAAAAGGGCTCGTGAGTTCGACTGCGAAGCCCGCCATTCTACCGCCCCGGCCCTTGCCGGACGCCTCCGCAAAACGGGCAACGGTGGTGTTGCAAAAACGCGAATCACCGTGACGCAATTCATTCATCGCCGACGAGCGGCACTTGCAGTGAGTGGGTGGCTTGCCTAGAATGAAGTTGTGCAGTGCAACAAAGAAATCGAATCCGCGGTCAAAAACTGCTGTTTCATAAGGGTTAAACCCTAACCGTAAAATACTGCAACGCAACAGAGAGCCAAACGTCCGCGTCAGGTCACCACCATGACGTGGCCAATAGGAGTAACAGCAAATGAAAGCACCGAAAAATCTGCCGTGGCACGCCCGCAAGGCCGGCGTGTCCATCGAGCGCGCCGAAGCCCTTTGGCGCAAGGCCGTCCGTGAAGCCACCGCCGACACCGGCTGGGTTGGCACTTCCGAATTCTGGGGCGCGGCCGAGGCCCGCTTCCTCGACCTGCTCAAGCAGGAACAGAACACCCTCTGTACCCCGCACGTCGAAGCCTTCGTGCGCAGCCAGCACCGCATGGGCCTGCTGCCCCTGCTGGCCGCCGAAGAGATGATTGCCGCGATGTCTGCCAACTGGCAGCGCTTCTGCACCCAACTGCGCAAGGCAGCCTGATCGCTGCCTGCAAGGCCCCAGAAAAGGGGCCAGCAAACCGAGTTTTTCTCCCTCCTCTCCCTCGTGGAGATTTGACGGCGTCTGTCGCAAGGCAGACGCCGCTTTTTTTTCGTACATCGCCCGGAGAGACGCAAAGGCCGCCCCCATCCCGGTCTGCGCCCCCCCCCTGTAGGTCGGACCTACAGAAACCAGCCGTCCCTCCCCGTGCAGGCGCTGCGCGCGAGAGGGTGCCTCCACCGCTCCCTTCGTAGGGGCGACTTCAGTCGCCCACCCACACCTCCACCAGGCGCCGACCCATGGCCCGGCGCCCGCGGGCGACTGAAGTCGCCCCTACACCCCCCCGCCTCCGGATCAGGATTTCATGCCAGCCCGCGTGCACCGCCCGTTTTGCCCAACCGCTGACGGCGCAAACCGGTCGCCGCCCCTCCCCCCGCTGATATAATTCGGCCTTTGCATCCCTCACCGGAGTTCAATGTGCTGATTTCCAACGCCTTTGCCCAGGCCGCCCCGGCCGCCGCGCAAGACCCGATGTCCACGTTCACCAGCCTCCTGCCGATGATCCTCATGTTCATCGTGCTGTGGTTCCTGATGATCCGTCCGCAGATGAAGCGCGCCAAGGAGCACAAGGCTCTCCTCGAAGGTCTGCAGAAGAACGACGAAGTGCTCACCCAGGGCGGCATCGTCGGCAAGATCACCCAGATCAGCGACGGCTACGTGCACGTCGAAGTGGCCCCCAACACCCAGATCGTCGTCCAGAAGCAATCCATCGGCGCCGTGCTCCCCAAGGGCACCCTCAAGTCGATCTGATCGCCATCCGGCCGGGGCCCTGCTCCGGCCGTTTCGCATCGCAGCACCGTCTCTGCATCACCCGTTTCCTCTCCTTTTCGCCAGACCATGAACCGCTACCCTCTCTGGAAAAATCTCCTCATCGGCATCGTCCTGCTGTGGGGACTGATCTACACCCTGCCGAATTTCTACGGAGAGGTGCCCGCCGTCCAGGTCTCCAGCGGCAAGGCCACCCTCAAGCTCGACGCCACCGCCACCATGGCCCGCGTCGAGGAGAGCCTGAAGGCCGCGGGCATCGCCCATGACGGCCTGTTCGCCGATCTCACCAGCGTGCGCGCCCGCTTCCGCGACACCGACACCCAGCTCAAGGCCAAGGACGCCATCGAGAAGGCCTTCAACCCGGATGCCGCCGACCCGTCCTACGTGGTCGCGCTCAACCTGCTGTCGGCCAGCCCCCAGTGGCTCACCTCGATCCACGCGCTGCCCATGTACCTGGGCCTCGACCTGCGCGGCGGCGTGCACTTCCTGCTCCAGGTGGACATGAAGGGCGCCGTCACCAAGCGCCTCGATGCCACCGCTGGCGACCTGCGCACCCTGCTGCGCGACAAGAACGTCCGTCACGCCGGCATCGGCCGTGAAGGCGCCGCCGTCGTCGTGAAGTTCCGCGACACCGAAACCCAGGCCCGCGCCAAGAGCGTGATCTCCGCCGCCAACAATGATCTTCAGCTCGTCGAAGGCCAGGACGGCGCCGACTACAAGCTCACCGCCAGCCTCACCCCCCTGGCCCAGAAGACCATCCAGGAATTCGCCATCCGCCAGAACATCTCCACCCTGCACAACCGGATCAACGAACTCGGCGTCGCCGAACCCGTGATCCAGCAGCAGGGCCTCGACCGCATCGTGGTGCAACTGCCCGGCGTGCAGGACGTGGCCAAGGCCAAGGACATCCTGGGCCGCACCGCCACCCTCGAGATCCGCCTGGTGGACGACACCCCGGGCGGCCTCGAAGCCGCGCTGCAGGGCAACGTGCCGCCGGGCACCGAGCTCTACACCGAGCGTGGCGGCAACCCGCTGCTGGTCAAGAAGCAGGTCGTCCTCACCGGCGAGCGCCTCACCGACGCCCAGCCCGGCTTCGACGGCCAGAACCACGAACCCGCCGTGCACCTCACGCTGGATTCCGCCGGCGCCCGCATCTTCAAGGACATCACCCGCGAGAACATCAACAAGCGCATGGCCATCCTGCTGATCGAAAAGGGCAAGGGCGAAGTCGTCACCGCCCCGGTGATCCGCGCCGAGATCGGCGGCGGCCGCGTGCAGATCTCCGGCCGCATGACCTCCGAAGAAGCCACCGACACCGCGCTGCTGCTGCGCGCCGGCTCGCTGGCCGCCCCGATGGAGATCATCGAGGAACGCACCATCGGCCCGAGCCTCGGCGCCGAGAACATCTCCAAGGGTTTCCACTCCACCCTGTGGGGCTTCGTGGCGATCGCCATCTTCATGTGCATCTACTACATGCTGTTCGGCCTCGTGTCGGTGCTCGCGCTGGCGTCCAACTTGCTGCTGCTGGTGGCCCTGCTGTCACTGCTCCAGGCCACGCTCACCCTGCCCGGCATCGCGGCCATCGCGCTGACCCTCGGCATGGCCATCGACGCCAACGTGCTGATCAACGAACGCATCCGCGAAGAGCTGCGCAACGGCTCCAGCCCGCAGGCCGCCATCCACGCCGGCTACGACCGGGCCTTCGACACCATCCTCGACTCCAACGTCACCACCCTGATCGCGGGCATCGCCCTGCTGGTCTTCGGCTCCGGCCCGGTGCGTGGCTTTGCGGTGGTGCACTGCCTGGGCATCCTCACCTCCATGTTCAGCGCCATCCTCGTCTCGCGCGGGCTGGTCAACCTGATCTACGGCAAGAAGCGCAAGCTCGAAAAGCTCGCCATCGGCCAGGTGTGGAAACCGGGTATCTGATGCCCCCGGGCGGGGCGTCGGGCTGAAGCCCGACCTACAAATCCCCGCCCCCGCAGCACCCTGTAGGTCGGACTTCAGTCCGACAACGGCAACCTCAGCAACATCAACTCCAGCACGGAGCGCATCACCGCCATGGAATTCTTCAAGATCCGCAAAGACATCCCCTTCATGAAGCACGCGCTGGTGTTCAACGTCATCTCGTTGATCACCTTCCTGCTCGCGGTGTTCTTCCTGGCCACCAAGGGCCTGCATTTCAGCGTCGAGTTCACCGGCGGCACCCTGATGGAAGTCAGTTACGCCGAGCCCCCGGCCCTCGAAAAGCTCCGCGACGCCCTCGGCAAGGAAGGCTACCAGGACGCCCAGGTGCAGAACTTCGGCAGTTCCCGCGACGTGCTGATCCGCCTGCCCAACCGCTCCGGCGACGAGACCGCCAAGGTCAGCGAGAAGGTAATGGCCAGCCTCGCCGCCATCGACGGCCCCAAGGCCGAGCTGCGCCGCGTCGAATTCGTCGGCCCGCAGGTGGGCAAGGAACTCGCCTCCGACGGCGCCATGGCCCTGCTGCTGGTGATCGGCGGCATCGTGCTCTACCTGGCGATGCGCTTCGAATGGCGCTTTGCCGTGTCGGCCATCATCGCCAACCTCCACGACGTCATCATCATCCTGGGCTTCTTCGCGCTGTTCCAGTGGGAGTTCTCGCTGCCGGTGCTCGCCGCCACCCTCGCCGTGCTCGGCTACTCGGTGAACGAATCGGTCGTCGTGTTCGACCGGGTGCGTGAAACCTTCAAGAAGAAGCGCGGCCTCACCACCCCGCAGGTCCTCGACCACGCCATCACCAGCACCATCAGCCGCACCATCATCACCCACGGCAGCACCCAGATGATGGTCCTCTCGATGCTGCTGTTCGGCGGCGAGACCCTCTACTACTTCTCGCTGGCCCTCACCATCGGCATCTGCTTCGGCATCTACTCCTCCGTCCTCGTCGCCAGCCCGCTGGTCATGTGGCTCGGCGTGAGCCGCGAACAGTTCATGCAGGTGAAGAAGGAAAAGCAGGAAGCCGTGGTCTGATCCCCGGCACTGCACAGCATCAAGGGCTGCCCCAGGGCAGCCTTTTTTTTGGCGCTGGCGCAAGCACGCATCCAGCCCCGCCTCCCGACGCCGGAGTGACGTGACAAAACCTCCGGGAGGCATGACTCAATCGTCCAGAGCCGCCTCGCAATCATTGCTACACGCCTCTCGAAGGTTTTGTCATGTGACGCAACGATCCAGCGTCGCCACGCAATCGCCGGGAGACGCCACCTGGGCACGGAGAGCGTCGACAAAGTGCCCGGCGTGAATCGTGAATCGCCCTACGCCACCAGCGAACGTCGCGAAACCCGTGCCAGGCAAGGGATTCTGGGATGCTGCAAGGTGGGTGCGCCAGTCTGAAGAGCGAATCAAGGGCACGGCGGGCACTCCACTCCAGACTGCGCCATCAACGCCCAGATCAGGCGATACCATCAAGCCCATTTGAGACTGAGGTGAGTGACGGGTTATCGGCCTGAGCGGCCGTTTGAGCCAGTTAACTAAAAGTCTGCTATCTGGTCCACAACTGCCACTTTGCACATTTCAGAATTAAGCCATATCACACGTCTCCGGTGACCGTCGTATAGTGCGGCGGAGCCACGGATGTAGCTATTGCGAGCAACTGGTTTTGTTCGAGGACTCCCGATAAGATACCAATATTTCTTAATCTCTAACGTCTACCACTACCGCGTACTGACGCGCCAGAATGCTTCCTTCCATCGATATGTCTGGCAACACTTTCAAATGTTGCAGCTCCTGCCGCGAGCAATGTCTTCCAATTAAAATACGGCGCTGCGATTCCGGCGCAATCCCAACTGTGCGAAAGATAATCGCGGAAATTCGTCGCCCGAAAGTATCGATGACGAATATCAAATGACTCAATCTCTGTCCCACACTGCTTTGCAGCGTTAGACTCGAAGATTGGGGTGTCGAATACCATTGCATCAATATATGCAAAAGTATTACACCAGCGCACTTGATGGTAGGCTCCAATCGTAGTAATTCTAAAGGAGTCGGTTAGATTTTCCGCACATTCCGTTCCAGACGTTTCCTCAAACGTTATTCGCAGCGTGGTCTCAATTAATTTTTTATTTGTCATTCGACGCAGCGCACTTTCAGTCTGTTCAACCCCAAAGCCATGCGACTGCATCTCCTGCTTTATCTTGGTTGCTGTAACAAAGCCCTCTTTGTTTCGGTGTGTGGAGTCGTAATTGAGATAGGCCAAAATTAAAGGGCACAAAAAATGCTCTCGACAATCAGGAAACCTGACATCGAAAATATTCATAGCCAGCGATGAGTGAGGATCATAGTTTGAGTAATCACCAAGGAGTGCGGCTTTAGAAAACTCGTGAACAGGTATGAGATACTCCCCCGTCTCCCTGTACAACTCTATTATTTTGTCGCTATCGACATTGGGGCTGCCAGTAAACTTAGTTACAAAGTCAATCATTGATCGAACATTTCCTCCGGTAATGTTCGATAGAAATTCGGCAACAGCTGGGTTGTTGCGTAATGCGTATAGAAGCGCTTTCAAAAACCAAGCTATGCTTTCCAGGTTTAAGCTGACGCTTGATATTGACTCGATAGGCAAGCGCCCCTCCGCGACATTTAGAGCAAATATGAGCCGTTTTTCTAATACAAGCTCAGGTCGCGGCGGCATTATATAAAACACCTTATTAGGATATGCCGAAAGCGCTCCGGTTCGCTTGGATTGGTGAAAAGTATTCGGCCTCACCGAAAGAAAAACGATAGCCCCCCAGTGTTGCGCAACACCTTGTGAAACAATAAACGCTTTTTGTTGTATATTCAGTTCTCGCTGGTCGACGTTGTCGAAAATAACGATCACCTGTTTGCTAGTGGACTTTTGGATGTACTTGATCGCCAAACTCAGATGCTCTTCGCTTGCGGCAATTTTCTTGCTAAGAAAATCGACCAGCTTCTCCTCGTACAAGGCTGGATTTGAATTAGCGTATTGCCCGTACAGTCCATTCTTAAAACGCTTTATATCTTCACGATAGACGTCTTTTATAAAGCCATCTGAGCTCGTGTCAATATTATATTTTTCGTAAAGCTGCCGCTCCACTTCTCTGCGCACATAGTCTTCCAAAGCATCGTGCAGAAATGCATTAACGCCCAAATCCAAATATACATAAATTGATCGTTTGAACTCTTCTTCAGCCTCAACAAGCATCAGATTCTTGATGAATGAGGTCTTCCCTACACCAACATCTCCCAGCAATATAATCGGCCGACGTGACAAGCTCTCGGCGAGCATGTCCGATGATGCAGCTTTGTCCCTCGATTTAACAGGAACAACCGCGGGAGCTTCCTCACTTGGATGAAAAAGCGCCGCGTACCGGGTTTTAAGTAGATTTTTGCTAATCAGCGCATCCTGCGCTAATGGACCACTTTCGCAGTAACATTCGCGATAGAAACGTTTTTCAAGGTCTGCCGTACGTGCGATGTCCTCAAGAAGAAGTTCTGCCACCATACGTAAGCTGTTTTGTGATGCACTCTGATACCTAAACGATGGGTGGCTCTGTAACCGTGTAGATATTTTTTCGGGGATTCCCACGATACCGTGAGCGTCAAGGTAAGCAAGAAGCTTATTTGACATCGCTCCAAGAGGCGAGATCAGGTTAAAGATGGTCGAAAATTCTTTCCGCATCTGCTCAAACCCGTCGACGACCAACGCCTGCCCTTCGAGTGGCGACTTTCCATCCGTGCGTACAGCGACAAAGACAATCAGCTGAGGGCCATTGCAAATAGCCGCATATCTAACCCCACGTCGAGAGCAGTACCCATGCACCTGCTCGACGGCTCCCCGAGCTTCGTCGCTAAGGTCCATTAGCTGTCGTAAAGGTACCAGCAACTTTCCGCGTTTCCGTAAAGGAATTTCGAAACTTACAGCGTCGCGTTTTGCTTCCAGAATCAGAGCGACAGGACTACCAAGCTCATAATCACTTCGTTCGCCGCTGAGGTATTTTTCGAGGTCGATATCAGCCCTATCCCAACCGAGACAGTCGGTTAACAAGACATCAATGAAATGGAATCGAGTTTCCGCTTCGTTCTTTACCCCGAACTCAGCGTACCTCTGCGTCAAAGCTTCAAGGTTCTTACGTGCAATTTCGTAGTCGATCATCTTTGGATCTTGGATGGTTTATTGAAATGCGCTTAAAAATCGCGTTGCCAAATCTATAGATTTTGTATAGTTAACTAACAATCGGTGGAGAAAACCCTCAGCCCCGAGACGAAATCGCTCGCCAAAGCGAGCCTGTCAATGTGATACCTAACTTTAGGTCTGTCGTCGTCGAGCGGCGGGGATACGCTTTCTGGCATGTTTTAGATTCAAGCAGTCGCTCAGACATCTGCTCACTGAGGCAGGTGACCGTCCGCTTATGGCCGACAATCAGCATTCTAGCGCATCAGCATGAACGTCGGCTAAGGCCGATCACCGGCCACCTACCCCTCCCCCCGCCGCGCCTCCAACCACCCAAAAGCCCCCATCCCCATCACCGTCGCCAGCCACAGGGTGGCGAGGCGGATGCCGACGGCCGCCAGGGTGGCGGGTACCAGCGCGGCGCCGCCGAGGGTGAGCAATGCGACCAGCGTGGCTTCGGTCGAGCCCAGCCCGCCGGGCAGCATCGACGCGGCGCCGGCGAGCATCGCAACTGGGAACAGCGCCAGCGCCTTGAAGCCCTCAAGATGAATGCCAAGGGCGGCAAGCAGATAGACGAAGGACCAGGACGTGACCAGCCACGCGCCCATGCCGGCGACGAGGGACAGCAGCATGTCCGGCAGCGTGGCCCACAGGCGGATGTTGGCGAGCCCGGCGACGATGGCGCGGACGACCCGGGCGATGCGCAGCATGCCGGCGCGGCGGAAAGCTACGACGACCCGTTGCCCCAGGCGCGGATTGGCGGCCATCAGGCCGACGGCGCCAAACACCAGCCCGACGAAGGTTGCCGCGACGCCAAACACATGGAATTCCGCCGCCGCCGGTAGCGCGATGAGGAGCACCGCGGCCAGATCGAACAGGCGTTCATAGACGAAGGCGCTCACCACCCGCGACGCCGGCACGCCCGCGGTGACGAGGTAGCGCACCCGCAGCAGCTCGCCCACCTTGCCTGGCGTGGCGGTGAAGGCGAAGCCGGCCACGTAGGCCAGCAGGCTGTGCCCCACCGGCACCGCGTAACCGGCCCGGCGCAGCAGCCACTGCCAACGGGCAAAGCGCAGGGCGATGGAGGCCAGGGTGGCGGCGACCAGCACCGGCAGCATGGGCGCCAGTTCGGGCAGGCGGCGGAGCACGCCGGTCTTGGAATCAGCCCACAGCAGCGCCACGAAATACAGCCCGGCGACGATGCTCCAGCCGCCGATGGCGCGCCTGATCTTCATGGGCGCTTACCGGAAGGAGAAGCGCTTGTGGCCGATGTAGCTGGTGAACACCGGAAAGATCACCCCGGCGGCATGGGCGATCTCGGGCACGAAGCGAGTGACGCCAAGCCAGGGCAGCAGGTAATAGGCGAGGCCCATGCTGATGAGCCAGGTCTGCACCACCGCCACCCCATTGACCAGGCAGAACCACAGGGCCGAGTGCTTGACGGACTGGGTGCTCTCCTTGAACACGAAGAGCTTGGCCAGCACGAAGGCGGTGACCATGCCCGTGAGGTAGGCCAGCACCACCGCCACCGAAAAATCCGTCCACTGGTTGTAGACGATGCGGCTGCCGAAGTTGACCGCAGCGGCAAAGCCGCCGGTCAGCAGGAAGACCAGAAACTGGCGCGACGCGAAGTGACGGATCACGCCGCCGCCTGCTTCGCCAGGTTACGACCGAAGCCGATGCTCTCGGAGATGCCCCGGTCTTCGGGGTAGTAGTACGACGTATCCGCCACCCACAGGCCCTTCACCGGCAACGCCACCGGCGGCAGGCTGTCGAGGAAGGACGGCTGGCAGATGGGCTGGGCGTAGCGGTAGCGGCTCGCGCGGATGTCGATGAAGTCATCGTCCGCAAGGGCCGGGTTGATCTCCTGGAGGTAGCGCTTCACCTTGGCCAGGAAGACTTCGTCGGGCTCCTGGAACTTGGGATGCTCGCCCGGCACGTAGTAAGGCACATACACGATGTGGTGATCCAGCGGGCGCAGGTTGGTGTATTCCACCAGCCCGGGGATGTCCATCGCCGGATCATTCACGTTGAGCCAGAAGTTGTCGGTGAGCGGCTTCTTGAGCTTGCAGATCACGCACACCACGGCGATGTTCTTCTGGGCCTTGAACTTGGCCAGCACGTCGGCCGGCAGGTCGGGCATCACGCCGGGCACGTAGGGCAGCGGGATGGTGCTCACCACGCGGTCGAAGGCCTCGAAGCCCTGGGCCGTCTCGACGCCCTTCACCGCCCCACCTTCCATGCGCACGCGGGTGACGGCCTGCCTGAAGCGGAACTCGCCGCCGCGGGCTTCGATGTCGGCCTTCATGGCCGACAGGAAGGTGTTGGAGCCGCCCTCGAGATAACCGAGCTTTTCCTTGAAGATGTTGTAGCGGGAGCGGCCGATGCGGCGGATGCGGCTCCAGATCCACGCGGCAGACAGATTCCCCACGTGGTCGTAGAACTTGTAGTCGAACAGCCGGCGCCACAGCACCTCGTAGGCCTCGGCACCCACCCAGCGGCGGATCCACGCGGAGGCCTCCAGGTGATCCAGCGGCTTCCAGTCGTCGCGCTTGACCGACAGGAAGGCGTGCAGCGCGTAGCGGAACTTTGCGACGAGGCTGAGCCCCGGGAACTTGAGCAGCGCCACCGGGTTGCCCCAGGGCACCACCTTGTCCTGGTAGTAGTAGCCCATCTTGGTGGACACCCAGCGCATCTTGTCGGCGAGCTTCAGCTCGTCGAGCACCTGGAAGAACGCGGTGTCGGAGATGCAGTGGAAGTGGTAGTAGCGCTCGATGTCGAGGCCACCGAAATCGAAGGTGGCGGTCATGCCGCCCACCCGGTCGTCGGCTTCAAAGATGATCGGCTGATGTCCGTCGCGGGCCAGCTGGTAGGCCACCGCCAGCCCCATCGGGCCGGCGCCGAGCACGGCGATGCGTTGTTTGGCCATGGCTCAGAACTCCAGCACGACCGAGCCGTACTCGGGGTCGTTGTAGGTTTCGTCGATGGCCTTGGCAAAGGGCGTGGCCTTGACCTGGAAGATGCCCGGCCAGTCGATGACTTCGAACACATCCCGGGCCACCAGCGCGGCGAGCTGCTGGGTGGTGAAGGGCGGCTTCTTGTCGAACAGCGCCCAGGTGGCCAGCAGCCCGTGAAACAGGCTGTAGGGAATCTTGACGATCCAGCAGCCGGCCTTGGTGGCCTTCTTGATCTCGCGGATGATGTCGATGTAATCGACCTCCTCAAGCCCCGAGATGTTGTACACGCCCTGGGTGCGGTGCTCGATGCTGCTGATGATGACGCGGCAGAAATCGCCCACGTACAGCGGCTGGCGCAGGTAGCGGCCGTGGCCGGGAATGGGGAACACCGGCACCTTCTGCATGAAGCGCGACAGCCAGCCCAGGTGCTTGCGGTCGAACCAGCCGAACATCAGCGTGGGGCGCAGCACAACCAGCGGGAAACCGCTGGCCAGCGCGATCTCTTCCTGGGCCTTCTTGGTGTTGGTGTACCAGTCGTCGGCCACCGATTCGACCACCGACGAGCTGATCTGCACGTAGTACGGCACCTGATGGGCGCGCATGGCCTCGATGACGTTCTTGGTCGAGGTGATGTTGTTGCGCTCGAATTCGGTGTAGTCGGTGCCGCCGATCTGGGCCTGGAGCATCACCACCACTTCGGCGCCGGCGAGGTGCTTCTCCCAGTCGCCGCGGTCGGCGAGGTCGACGAGCTCGGCGACGATGTCCGGGTGCATCTTGCGCAGGATGCCCAGGTTGGTGACGTGCTTGTCGAGCACCACCAGGTTGGTATAACCCTGGCGCTTGAGCTGCGCGACGAGGTTCTGGCCCACCAGGCCAGCGCCGCCGGGCAGGACGATCTTCATGTTCTTGTTCATGGGTGTCGGCTTGGATTTCTGCGTTACGGAATTCGGGATGACGGGCCGGCGCGCGTCACATGCTCATCTTGCGGAAGATGCGATCCGGGATGTGGATGATGATGAGCATGATGTAGCGCCAGAACCAGCGGGTGTAGAGCGTGCCCTTGCCGGCGTCCATGGCCTTGGCGATGTCGGCGGCCACCTGCTCCGGCGTCGCCACCAGGGGCGCCGGGAGCGGCAGGCCCTTGGTCATCGGCGTATCCACGAAGCCCGGCTTGATGGTGGTGAGATTGACGCCGGCCTTGAACAGCCGCGCCCGCAGGCCACCGCAAAACGCGGTGACGGCGCTCTTGGCGGAGCCGTACAGATAGTTGGACGGCCGGCCGCGGTCGCCCGCCACCGACGAGATCACGCCAATGCTGCCGGAGCCCTGGGCTTCCATCGGGTTGGCCAGATGGGTGAGCAGGCTGATGACCGACAGGCCGTTGCTGGTGAATTCGCGGATCGCCAGCTCGGCGTCCTGCTCGCAGGCTTTCTGGTCAGGCAGGGTGCCATGGGCAACGAGCACCACATCGACCCGGCCGAGCCAGGCGAAGGCTTCGCGCACCAGGCTGGCGTGGCTTTCGAGGAAGTTCAGGTCGAGCTCGCAGGTGTGCACCTCGGCGCCACGAGCCGACAGATCATCCGCCACCTGGCGGAGCTTGTCGGCATTGCGGCCGACGAGGTAGAAGCGCGCCCCGCCCTCGCACCAGCGCCTCGCGCAGGCAGCGGCAATGGCGGATGTGGCGCCGACGATCAGGATGTTTTTCATGCTTGGGTGACTCGTTTCCAGAAACGGGAGCACAGGGCCGGATCGCGCAGGGCTTCGAGCTGTGTCCATTGGGGGTAGCAGGCGCGGAAGAACTCGCCGCCCATGTGGGCGTCCTTGGCCGGGTAGATGCGTCCGCCGGCGGCGCGCACGATGGCGTCGAGGTTGGCGAAGAGCTTCGCGGTGGCGTCGCCGTGCTCGGGAAAATCCAGGGCCAGCGTGGCGCCAGCCTCGGGGAAGGACAACAGGCCCGGCGAGGCCACGTCGCCGAAGCGCTTGAGCACCGCCAGGAAGGAGCCGCTGTGGGCCGCGGCGATGGCGTCCAGCATGTCGCCGATGGCCGCGCCGCCAGCGGATTCCGGGATCACGCACTGGTACTGCTGGAAGCCCTTGGGGCCGTAAATGCGGTTCCAGTGGAGGATGCGGTCGAGGGGATAGAAGTACGGCTCGTAGCCCACGCGCCCCGGGTGCCGGCCGGGCTTGGCGGCGTTGTAATAAAAGTGGTTGAAGACCCGCAGCGACACCGAGTTGATCGCCGAGATGGGCGGCACCAGCGGCACACTGAGCTTGGGCTTGTCGTCGTAGGCGAGCCCGCCTTCCGGCGCGTGGTCGCCCACCATGTAGATGCCCCGCCCCGCCGATGCGCCGCGGGCGGCGCAGTCGATCCAGGCCACGGCGTATTCGTGCTGGCCGTCGAGCTCCCGCGAGAGGGCAAAGAACTCGTCCAGCGAATTGAAGCGGATGTTCACCACATCGACGAGGCTGCTCTTGATGGGCATGAGCTGCAGCTCGACCCAGTCGATGATGCCGGTGAGCCCGAGCCCGCCGATGGTGGCGGCGAAGAGGCCGTCGGCGTCGCCGGGGGCGACCTCGAGCCGGCCGCGATCCGAGCGCACCAGCCCGAAGCGCCGCACGTGGCAGCCGAAACTGCCGCGCACGTGGTGGTTCTTGCCGTGCACATCGTTGGCGACGGCGCCGCCGAGGGTGGCGAACTTGGTACCCGGCGTGACCAACAGGAACCAGCCGCGGGGAATCGCCAGCCGCAGCACTTCGTCGAGCGTCACGCCGGCTTCGGCGCGGATGATGCCGGTCTGCCAGTCGGCGCTGATGAAGCGGTCGAGGGGGCGCAGATGGAGCACCTGATCGCTCGTCGCGAGGCAGCTGTCGCCGTAGCTGCGGCCATTGCCGAAGGGCAGCAGCGTGCCGTGCTCGGCTGCCACGCGGGCGAGCTCGCCCGGCACTTCAGAGCGCCAGCCGATGCCGTGGCCGGTTTGCGGGAAGCGCGGGTAGCGGCCCCAGGAGCTCAGCTTGCCGATGCTCATCGGGCCATCCAGAAGATCACACCGAACAGCACGCCGACCACCAGACTCACCCGATCCTTGATCGCGAAGACCACCGGGTCGTCGTGCATCTCGCCCCGATGGGTGAGCATCCAGGTGCGCGACACCCAGAACAGCAGCAGCGGGCAGCTCAGCCAGATGAACTCGGGGTGTCGGTACAAGGAAATAGTGTGCTCATCCTGGATGTACAGGGCCAGCACCATCACCGACAGGTAGCCGGATGCGGCGCCGAGGGACGACAGCATTTCCAGATCCGACGGGGAGTAGCCGCGCCCGCGGGCCTTGGCCTCCTTACCCTTCTTGCGGGCATCCACCAGCTCGGCATAGCGCTTGACCAGCGCCAGGCTGAGGAAGATGAACATCGAGAAGGCCAGGATCCAGAACGTCAGATCGAGCCCGAAAGCGAAGGCGCCGCCGACAATGCGGATGGTGTAGAGCATCCCGAGGGCGATCACATCGACCATCATCACGCGCTTGAGCACCAGCGAATACGCCAGGGTGAGCACGTAGTAAGTGGCCAGCGTGGCGGTGAATTTCCAGGGCAGCAGCCACAGCGCACCGCCAAAGGCGGCGATCAGCAACAGCGGCGCCACCGCCAGCCCGGCAAACACCGACAGCTTCCCGGCGGCGAAGGGCCGGTTGCGCTTGGTGGGGTGATGGCGGTCGTCGGGCAGGTCGAGCAGATCGTTCAGCACATACACGCTGGACGCGCACAGCCCGAAGACGAAGAAGGTGAAGATGCCGCGCAGCACCAGATCGAGGTGGCCGACCTGATGGGCGGCCAGCAGCGGCGCGAAGACCAGCAGGTTCTTCATCCACTGGTGGAAGCGCAGCGCCTTGGCCCAGGTGAGCAGCACGTTGCCGCGGGTGTCGATCACTTTCTCGACGTTGCCCTGCCCTTCGGCCAGCCGTACCACCGCCTTTGAGGCATTGACCACCCAGGCCTTTCGGGAGTGCTTCCAGACCGGCAGATCGACCGACGAGTTGCCCATGTAGTCGAAGCCCTTGTCGCCGTAGTCGGCGATCAGGCGCTCGGCCTTGCGGCGGGACGAGAGGTTTACATCCTCGGTACCCAGCACCCTGTCGAAGACCTGCAGGTGCTCGGCGATGCGCCGGGCGTAGCTGATGTGGCTGGCGGTCGCGAGGACGATCTGCCGCCCTTTGGCCTTCTCCGCCTCGATCACCGCCAGCACCGCCTTGTTGTAGGGCAGGCAGGTGACGTCGAGATCCACCTCGCTGGCGATGCGCGCCTTCAGCCCGATCTTGCCGCCCGACGCCAGCCAGCCCACCGGCGCCAGCGCCCGCAGCGGATTGGCGCGGACGAAGGCCAGCCCGGCTTCGACCAGCAGATCGGAATCCAGCAGCGTGCCGTCGAGGTCGACGCAGAGGGGGATGTTTGCGTCGTCGCTCATCGCATCCCCTCGAAATCCAGCAGGCAATTCAAATGTACGGCTCTCCATACCGGTGCGGCGCGCTACGCCGTCACGCGTAGTTCTGTGGAAAAAGCTGGCGCTCGACGATCTCGATCAGGATGTGTATCACCTTGATGTGACATTCCTGGACCCGGTCGGCAAAAGCGCCAGCGGGTGTGCAGATGTCGAAGTCGCAAATCTGGGCGAGGGGCGAACCCGGCCGGCCGTGCAGGCCGATCACCTGCATGCCCCGGGCCCGGGCTGCCGCCACGGCGTTGAGCACCGAGGGGCTCGAGCCGCTGGTGCTGATGGCGAGCAGGAAGTCACCGGCGCGACCGTGGCCCTCGACGTAGCGGGCGAAGACCCGGTCGTAGCCGTAGTCGTTGCCGACGCAGGTCAGGTGGCCCACATCGCTGATCGCCGCGGCACCGAGGGCCGGGCGATCCTGCCGGTAGCGGCCGGAGAGCTCTTCGGCGAAGTGCATCGCGTCGCACATCGAGCCGCCGTTACCGCACGAATACACCCGCCCGCCAGCGTCCAGCGCCTTGGCCAGCGCCGAGCCGGCCCGGGCCACCGCGGCCACCACGGCCGGGCTGTCGAGCATTGCGTCCAGGGCCTGCCGCGCCTCGCGCAGGCTGGCCATCACCACCGATTCCATGGCTCCCATGTCGCTTCCGGCCTCAGGCATTGCAACTGTTAAGCCAATCCACGTACTGCGCCACGCCGTCTTCGACGGTGGTCATCGGCGCCTCGTAACCGGCGGCCCGCAGACGGGTGAGGTCGGCCTGGGTGAAGGCCTGGTATTTGCCCTTGAGGGCTTCGGGGAAGGCGACGTATTCGAGCACGCCCTGCTCCCGAAGATCGGCTAAGGACAGAGGTGCCTCGCCGGCGGCACGGCGGCAGCCATTGGCGGCCGCCACGGCCACGTCGTTGAAGCTCTGGGCGCGACCGGAGCCAAGGTTGAAGATGCCCGACTTGCCCGGATTGTCGAAGAAGAACAGGTTGACCTTGGCCACGTCGCCGACAAACACGAAGTCGCGCATCTGGCCGCCGTCCGGATAGCCGTGGGAGCCCTCGAAGAGCTTCACCTTGCCTTCGGCCCGGAACTGGTTGAAGTTGTGGAAGGCCACCGACGCCATGCGGCCCTTGTGGGATTCCCGCGGGCCATAGACGTTGAAGTAGCGGAAGCCGACGATCTGCGAGGTGGCCCCGGCCGCCAGACGCTGGCGCACGATCTGGTCGAACAGGAACTTGGAGTAGCCATAGACGTTGAGCGGGCCTTCGTACTGGCGCTCCTCCTTGAACACAGTGCTGGCGCCGTAGGTGGCGGCACTGGAGGCATACAGGAACTGCGCGCCCTGGGCCTGGCACCAGTCGAGCAGCGCGAGGGAGTACCGGTAGTTGTTCTCCATCATGTAGCGCCCGTCGGTCTCCATGGTGTCGGAGCACGCGCCCTCATGGAAGATCGCCGAGACCTTGCCGTCGAACTCGCCGGCCTTGAGGCGGGCGAGGAAATCCTGCTTGTCCAGGTAGTCGACGATGTCGCAGTCGATGAGGTTCTTGAACTTGTCGGCCTTGGAGAGGTTGTCCACGACGATGATCTTCGTCAGCCCGCGCTCGTTGAGGGCCTTGACGATGTTGGCGCCGATGAAGCCGGCTGCGCCGGTAACCACGATATGCATGTTGTTCCCTTACAGGGCCGCCGCGAGTTCTTCCCGCGAGACGACGGCCGTTCCCAGTTTGCCGACGACGATGCCCGCCGCGACGTTTGCCACCCGGATGGCTTCTGCCCAGTCTGCGCCCGACCCCAGCATGGCGCCGAGGGTGGCGATCACCGTATCGCCGGCGCCGGAGACGTCGAACACCTCCCGCGCCTCAGCCTTGTGGCTGACCACCTGATCGGCGGTGAAGAGCGTCATGCCCTCCTCGCTGCGAGTGAGCAGCAGCGCATCAATGCCCAGCTCAGCACGCAGCTTGTGCGACTTGGCGACGAGTTCCTCTTCGGACGACCAGTCGCCAACCACCTCGCGCAGTTCGGCGCGGTTGGGGGTGATGACGGTCGCGCCGGCGTACTTGCTGTAGTCGCCGCCTTTCGGGTCGACCAGCACCGGCTTGCCGACAGCACGGGCGATGCGGATCATCTCGCCGATGTGGGCGAGGCCGCCCTTGCCGTAGTCGGACAAAATCACCACATCGCTCTCGGCCACCCGCTGGGCAAACTCGGCGAGCTTGGCCTGGAGGATCTCGTGGGACGGCGTGGTCTCGAAATCGATGCGTAAGAGCTGCTGTTGCCGGCCGATGACCCGCAGCTTGACGATGGTGTCGAACTCCTGGTCTTCCTTGAGGGACGCCTCGATGCCGCCTTCGACGAGCAGCCGACGGAGGATCGCCCCCGCCTCGTCGCAGCCGATCACCGACAGCAGGGTGGTCTGCGCACCCAGGGCCGCCGCATTGCGCGCCACGTTGGCCGCCCCGCCAAGACGCTCCTCGGTGCGCCCCACCTTCACGATGGGCACCGGCGCCTCGGGGGAAATCCGGTTCACCTCGCCAAACCAGTAGCGGTCCAGCATCACGTCACCAACCACCAGCACCCGGCAGTTGCGCGGCTCAAATTTTGAACAGGTCTGCACCCCTATCCTTTCGAATTGCATACATGCCGGAGCACCGCATCAGCGGAACCGACCATAGCGTCATTATTTTACAGACTTCCGCGCATCCTCGGCCTTGTGCATGGCCTCGAAGTCCGCCGCGAAATCCTTGAGGTGGGTACTCAGGTAGTGGTCGCCATCCCGCGATGCGCCGTAGGACCACCCCATCAGGCGCTCGGCGAAATCGCCCGCCATCGGGTCAAAAGCCCGGCGCAGGTCGTTGCCGATCTGATACACCCACCAGGCTCGGACGATGGCCGCCTTTCGATCCGGATAGCGCTCCTGCCACGCGACGAGGGTCGGCGGCATGTCGACGTAGGGCTTGACCGCCTCGGGCACCGGGTGAGGATCGCCAAACACGCCGAGGCGGTTCGATTCGAGGAACTCGGCATTCCTGCGGACCAGCCCCGCGTCACCGAACAGCAGGCTGGCGAGGACGAAATCAGGCGCATCACGGAACTTCAGCAGCGTCGCGGCCGACAGGCCCTGGCTGCGCCGCCAGTCGATGCCCTTGAGCACGGCGTCGTAGGTGGATGCGAAGGTGGCCACCACGACCATCGCCGGGAACAGCGCGGCACCGAGCCCGATCAGGCCCCGGCCCGCCACGGCGGCGTCCCGGCGCAGGAAGATCGTCAGCGCGCCGAAGAAGGTCATCAGCGAATAGGCGGTGTAGTGGGGATCGCGGGCAGCGCCGGTGCCGAACTTGGCGCGGCCGATGGCCACCAGCAGCACGAACACCAGCCCGAAGACGATCAGCGCCACCGGCAGCGCGTAGCCCGCCTTGTCCTGGGCGGCCAGCGCCTTGATGAGGGCGAGCCCCACGAAGACCAGCATCACCGCCCCAAAGCCAGCCACGCCCAGCACGCCCACGTCGCCCAGGAAGGCGCCGTGGATGCCCACGAAGATGTAGCCGAAGGCGCGCATCGAGAAGTCGCCGCCGCCGCCCGCACCGCCGCCGCCCTTGAGCAGCCAGACGGACACGAAGGCGCCACCGGCCAGCACCGCCGCCACCATCCACAGACGGCTGATGCGGCTGCGGAAGAAGGCGCCGAGCTGATAGCTCTCGCGCACCAGCAGATACACCGCTGCCGCCAGCCACACGATCACCCCCTGGGTGGACGTGAAGCTCGCCAGCAGCGCGCTGGCCGCCGCCAGGGCCACCCACTGACCGGCGCCGGCACGGCCTTCAAGGTTCTTGGCCCGATGCAGGCACGCCAGGGTGATCGCCAGCAGCAGGGTGACCAGGAACCACGCGGTCTGAAACCCCCACAGCAGGTTCTTGTGCTGGGACAGGGAGAACCAGATCAGCGACGACAGGGCCAGCCACAGCGGCCGGCGGTCTTCCGGCACGCTGCGCCACAGCGCCGCGGCCATGATGCCGAAGGCCAGGGCCTGGATCAGCACGCCCGACACCAGCTGCAGCTTTGAATCGAAACCGCTCAGCAGCAGTTGCAGGCTGCCCACCAGGAAGGCAAAGCCGATGAGGTGCTCGTTGTGCTTGCTGAGGGCGAGATCCCACCAGTTCATCCGTCCGGCGTAGATCTCGCGGAAGCGGGCCAGCAGCTCCCATTCATCCCAGAACGGAACATTCACCCCGAAGGCCAGCACGAAGTACAGGCACAGCAGGAAGGCCAGCCCGACAACGGCGCCGGCGCCGACCCATTGTGCACGACCGGGATAAGCGGTCACAGCCAGGTTGTTTTCAGTCATCAATTCACCTCACCACGATTTGCCCGGTGGAAGCCTGCCGGTTCATTCATCAGCACCATCACTTGGCGTCGTGCAGCCGGACGTAAAGGTCTGCATGGGGCCCAAGGACGTCCTTCTCGTACTGGCTGCCAGTCAGCGCGTTGTTGCGTGCAAACATGAGCAGGTTCTTGCCCACGTCGGGCTGGCTCGGCGGGAAAGCCCGCTGCAGGTCGCCGTGGGTCTGGTAGATCCGCCACAGGGCGGTCAGGCCATCGGCGGTGGCCGGCTCGCGGCTGATCCAGCCAGCGAAGTCGTCCGGCAGCTTCAGCAACGCACGGGCATCGACCGGCAGCCGGTCGGTACACAGGGGCGCCAGGACGTCACGGTTCTTGGTCAGCAGGAAGAAGCTCCAGTCGGCCAGGCCGCTCGCCGAGGTTTCCAGGTAAGGGTCGTCCTGCTGATCGCACGCCACGGCCATGCCGAAGCCCCGGGCGGTGATCTGCTCGTCGAAACGCCCCGTGGCGTACGGAACCGCCATCACCACGCTTGCCACAACGCCGGCCTGGGCGAACAAGGCAAGGCCGCGCGCCGCGAGGGATGCGCCCGTCTCGAAATAGCGGGACGCGAGCAGCACGATGCCCGCCAGCACCGGCACCAGCAGCGGCGCTGCGTGGAAACGGTCGAGCGCCCACACGATGCCGAACTTGTAGCGCGCCAGTGTGAAACCGACCGCCATCAGCAAGGCGCCTGCCACCAGCACCACGCCCGCCCGCTCGATCGGCCGGGCTGCCTGCCGACGAACGATGGCGGCCACTGCCAGGCCAAGGGCGACAGCCAGCACCAGCGCGCCGAGCACCCAGGTGCTGCGCGTGCCGCGCACACCGAAGACGCCACCGAACAGCTGCGCGAAGTAAAGGATCAAGCCGCCGACCCCATCGTTCATCAGCCCGCTCACTTCACCGGTGCTGGACGTCAGGTAGGCCGAAACCACCACGAACGCCATCAGGAAGCCGCCGGCCCGGCCATAACGCCCGGGGCCGCCGAAGAGCAGGAAGTGCAGGCCCGCCAGCACCCACAGGAAACCACCTTGTCCGGTGGACATGGTGCCCAGCAGGCACACCGCGGCGACCCACGGAACCGCCCGGACACCACGGAATTCCACCAGCGCCACGTTCGCCACCAGGGCCAGGCTGACCATGAACAACCCGAGCTCGAAAGGCCACACCAGGTGGTTCATCTGGATCGGATGCAGGAAGACGACCATCAGCAGGACGGGCGCAACCCATCTCACGAGACGGCTGTTGCTGTCGGACAGCACGAGGGCCGAGAGGAGCAGCCCGCAGGCGGCCGCGATGAGCAGGTTGAGCCCCACCAGCAGGTTGAAGCTGACCCCGAAGACCTTGAAGAGCAGCACCGTGACGAGGGCCTGGAAGCCGACCGGGTGCGGTCCGTTCTTGAGCGTCAGCACGTCACCAATGCCCAGTTCGCCGGTGATGAAGAGCCGACGAAACCAGTCAACGAGGAGGAAATCGTCCGCCTGAGGCCAGTCGAAGGCGCGGGAGATGACCCACGCCAGGAAGACCCCGACCAGCAGGACGGGCAGCGCGAGCGGCTTCCAGTCGAGCCGGAGCGGCAGACGACGCTCATCGACAACCACCGGCTTGCGGACGCGCGGCGGTGCGGCAACGGGCTCTGGCTTGGGCGCGGCAACAGCCGGCACGACCGGCGACGGAGCAGGCTCGGGGAGCACGTCCGCGGGCGCCTCCGCCACCGGCAGGACGGCCTCGACATCGGCAACCGGCGTCTTCAACCGCTCACCGCCGAGCAGCACGCGGCGCAGGTATTCGAGGAGAGGCTGTTCCACGAATCGGTGAACCATCACGCCGACAGCCACCGACGCCCCCACCAGCACCAACAGCGTGAGCGGCCACTGTGCCTTGATCGCCTCAGCGGAGACGTCGTTACGCTTGAGCGTCTCGAGGATGAACTCGATGACAGTGATATGCACGAGATAGACGGAGTAGCTGGCGTCCCCCAGGATCACGGCAAAACGACGACGGAAGAAAGGCGAGCGCTCGTGGGCGAACAGACCGATCACGAGCAGCAGGCTCGGCACGCCCCAGGCAAGCACGCGGTCGATCCCGTTCGAGGTGTAGTTGAGGCTGAAGATGACGAGCGCCGCCACGGCGCTGGCCGTCCCGAGCTTCGGATCGATGACCATCCGGCGCTTCAGGAACAGGTGGGCAAAGATCAGACCAAACACGAACTCGAAGCACAGACGGCTATCGAAATGGACACCCGTCTTGCCCGGCACCGGGATCAGCACCAGCGACACGCAGCACATCACCAGCGCACAGAGGGCGGCGGCGTTCTTTCGGGCAAAGGTGAAGATCGTGCCAAAGACCAGATAGAAGAACAGCTCATAGCCCAGCGTCCAACCCGGGTAGTAGATCGGGTGCCAGCCGGTCCCGAAATCCGGCCACAGCAGCATCGAGCGCCAGAATGTCTCGGACTGGGGCAGGTCGTTCCACTCGAGGAACTTGAAGCCCAGGTAGGCAAAGGTCGCCAGCCAGTACAAGGGCAGAACCCGGATGAAACGCTTGGCGAAGAACGCATAGGGGGTCGTCTTTTCTCCGGTGGAGAAACCGATGACGATCCCGCTGATGATGAAGAACACATCCACGCCGGCCGCACCCACGCTGATCTGGGTGCCCGTAAAGCCGAGGGCGTGGTGGATCACCACGCCCACGCTGGCGATGAACCGGAGGAAGTTGATGGAATAGAACATGGCCGATCCTGTCTCTGCAGTGCCTTCAGGCGACCCCGCCACGTCCGGCTGGGGGCCGTGGCGGGAAACCTCGAACGGGGAAAATGGCGTCCTCGCCGCTCAGCGGCCCAGAGGATGGCCCACCGCTCGGGCAGTCGCCTCCAGATAGGCCCGGCCAAACTTCAGGTCGGGTTCCAGATACGAACCTTCGGCCCACTCGTTCCAGGCGTTCACGAACACCAGCCGCTCCTCGCCGACGAACTTGCGGCGGGCATCTTCATAGCAGTCGCGCATCCAGCGCTCGTAGAGCTCCGGCGTCACGTTGTGGTAGATCGTGGCGCGGTTGCCGTGGCGCGGGGTGTTGTCCCAGGCCAGCATCGGGTCGCGGTAGCGCTTGTACGGAACCGGCGGGCGGTTGCAGTAGTAATCGACGATCTTGCGATAGTCGAAGATGCGGCCGACGAAATCAATCCGGCGACACCTTGAGCGGGCCCAGGTCGTCGAGCTTGAGCTCGTCCGGCAGGATGAAGGTCGGCACCTCGTAGGAGGCGTCGAAGCCGATGGAATCCGGCGTGGTGAAGGGGTCGTTGCTCTCGCAGCGTAGCAGGTAGAGATCGCCGAAGCCGGCCTTCCGGGCCTCGTTGCGCCACAGCTCGGCGGTCATCGCCGGATCGGGGAACAGATCGGTGCGATAGACGATCAACAGCGGCTTGCCGTCGACGCGGATGTAGCGGGGGTCTTCGAAGGCCGGGAAGAGGTTGCGGATGAAGGCGAGGTCGTCTTCCGGGCAGTGGTTCTGCGGAACGATGATCTCCTTCGACATGCCGTCCCAGCGGCGGGTCCAGTTTTCGTTGGCCCAGCAGAAGCAGAAGGGCATGTCCGGCTTGCGGCTGCGCAGCATCTGGTCGAGGGGCTTGTTGAGCAGGCGCCGACCGTTGAACCAGTAGTAGTAGTAGCAGAAGCCGTGGATGCCGTGGGCCTTGGCCAGCTCGGCCTGATGCTCCATGACTTCCGGCAGGCGCAGGTCGTAGTAGCCGAGTTCGCCCGGCAGGCGCGGCTGGTACTGGCCTTCGTAGAAGGCGCCGGACTTGCCCACGTTGCGCCATTCGGTGAAGCCCTTGCCCCAGGCGTGGTCGTTCTCGGGGATCGGGTGGTACTGGGGCAGGTAGAAGGCGATCAGGCGCGGATCGACGTCCTGGCTCGCCGTCGGCCTGGCCGGCTCGACCACCGAGACGGCCGCTACCGGCGCCGCAGCGCCCTCGCCCAGGCCCTTCACCACCGCGTCGCGCACCGGCTCGTAGCCCAGCGCAGCGGCGGGGCCATCGGAGTTGCGGGCGAAGATGATGTTCTTTTCCTTGCCGAAATCGCCGCTGTAGGGGTTGTAGGTCTTGAAGCGCTGGAGCTGGCCGATGAGGATCACCGAGCGGGTGCCCACCGCGTTGGCGAAGTGGCCGGGGCCGCTCTCGACGCCGACGAACAGCGCGGCGCGGCGGATGATCTCGGCGGCCTCCAGCAGCGTCGTGCGGCCGCAGAAGTTGTGGTAGCCCTTGGGCACGTCGTGGATGTTCGGCGACAGGCCGATCTCGACCACGTCGTAGCCCATCTCGATGACTTCGAGGGCGAGACGCTTCCAGTTGGCGAAGTTCCAGTCCTTCTCGTCGGCGTTCGACTTGGTGTGGAAGACCACGTAACGCTCGGGCAGGCCCAGGCCATCGACGGTGGTGCGGGCCACTTCCGGGATGTAGATGCGCGGCGCGTCGTCGGGCACTTCGAGGCCGGCGCCCTTGGTCATGGCCTGCAGCAGGTTGCCGTGAACAAAATGGGTGTCGCCGGTGATGGTGAGATCGCCCTCGGTCTTGTTGAGGGGAATCCGGCAGCTCTGACAGATGCGGCCATTCACGTGGAGGTCGACGATCTTGTCGAAGGCGCCATGGGAGCGCCACTTGATCCAGTCGGTCAGGCAGTCGACTGCGATGGTGTTGTCGATCTCGGGATGGTTGTCGATCAGCTCGCGGAAGATGTCGCGCACCACCCACGAGATCTCGGCATCCGGGTACTGCTTGCGCAGGTGACGCACCACCGGCTCGCAGGCCACGATGTCGCCGAAGTGCTCGACGAGGCCGATGCCGATGTGCATGCGTTCGCTCTTGCCGGCGCTCTTCATCCGGCCGTGGCCGAAGCTCACCGCCCCGCCGCCGCTGCGCCCTTCGGACTTGCTGCGGCCGATGCCCTGACGGGCAAAGGCCAGCTGGGTGCCCACGTACTGGCGCATCTGGGCGCCGCTCTGGGTGGAGATGAGCTCCTGCACCGCCAGGCGCACCGAGTGCGAGCCCTTCAGGCGCCACAGTTCGACCACGTCGCGGCCGAAGCGCCAGTACAGGCCCGGGTTCTTGATCGCCCGGCGCACGTAGGGCCGCGCCGCCGAGGCAGCGGCCGCCACCCGCGAGGTGCGCCGCACCTTCAGCGAGCCGAGGCGAAACTTCGCCTCGCAGTTGGTCGGATCGACCCGCAGCGCGCGCAGCGGGTAGTGGAAGAACAGGAACAGGCTGCTGCGCCCGCCCACCGGCAGCGGCATCAGGCAGGTCTTGCTCTCGCTGAAGCCCGAACCGTCGTCCCAGAACAGCTGGGGCCGGCGGGCGTTCTCGATGAACTCGAGTTCAAGCTCGATGTGCACCCAGCCCTGCAGGCCGCCCTGGCCGTTGGCTTCGAGATCAACGTAAAGCTGGGGATCGTCACCGACAGACGTCCAGGTGCCCGACGCCTCGTCCTTGACGAGATCGTTGGTCGGTGTCAGCGGAAGGTTCATCCAGACTTGGGACATTTTGCGACTCTTGAAGTATTGAATGGGGTGATCGGTCGGGCCGCGCTCAGCGCCCACCGGAAGGTTTGGGCGTCAGGCCGAGCGCCGAAACGGCGCGCCAGGCGCGGGAGTTGACCACTTCCGCGTGCCGGCCCTGCCAGACGCGGGTTTCCTCGTCGGCGGCAGCAACAGCCGCCGTGAGCGCGTCGATGTGCGCAGCCTGATCGGTAAGACGCATGTCCCGCTCGGCAGCTGCAACATCCAGGCGGCCGATGCTCGCATCCCGCTCGGTGATTGCGGCTTCGAGGGCGCCGATCGTCGCGTCCCGCTCGGCCACGAGGCCTTGCAGGAACTCGACGGCCGCCTGCAGTTTCTCGGCCTCGGCAGCACGCTCCACGGCGAGCCGCTGGGTTTCCTCCAGCGCCGCCTGGGTCTGATCGAGCCGCGCCGACAACGCGGCGGTCTCGTCGACGCGGGTTGCGGCAAGCCGCTGGGCATCCTCGAGGGCTGCCTGGGTCTGATCCAACCGCGCCGCAACGGCAGCGGTCTCGGTATTGCGAGCGGCAGCCAGCGCCTGGGCTTCTTCCAGCGCCGCCTGGGTGCGATCCAGGCGGCCCGTCAGATCGGCGATCTCGTCGGCCCGCAACCGGGCGAGGTTCTGGATCTCTTCCAGCGCCGCCTGGGTCTGGTCGAGCCGGGCGATCAGTTCGTGCTGGTCGCCACCACGCTGACGGGCCAGCGCCTGGGCGTCGTCGAGGGCGGCCTGCAGGTGCTCGACCTGGGCGCCCCGCTCCTCTGCCAGCGACTGGGCCGTGGCGAGGGCCTCGCCGTGACGGTCGAGATCGGCCGAGAGCTGACCGACGCGGGTCTGCAATTCGCCCAGGGCACTGCGCAGGGAGCGCTGGGTGACCCCGCCAAGCAGACGGGCGACGGTCATCCGCTCGTCCGGCCCGTGGCTCGCCACCGCGCGGATGGCGTTGCCCAGGCGGGTGGCGCCGTCGGCGATCTCGACGAGATCGTTCATCGCAAAGATGAAGGGCTTGTTGCGGTTGCCGACAAACTCCAGCGCATCGGCCCGCAGGCAGCGGAAGGCGGCATCGAGCCCGGCCTGCCAGCGGGCGACGGCCTGGTCGGCGCGCCCTTCGCGGAAGGCCAGCACACCGGCGCGCAGGGCGGCGTCGGCCTGCTTGGTACCAAGAGTGGGCGTGATGTGCAGCACGTCGGCGTCCACCACTGCCTGATAGGCGGCATCGGCGCCGGCCGCATCGCCTCGGGCTTCGAGGAAGCGCGCGCGCAGGTAATCCAGCGACACGCACCAGCGACGCACGTGGGGGTTGGCGTCGGCGTGGCCGGCGTCGAGATAGGCACCAACCCGGGCGAGCCAGTCGTCGGCGGCCGCGCCAGCGGGGCCGGCGTCTTCGAGAATCCGCCAGCCGGTGACGGTGAGCCCGGCGCCCAGATCGGCGGAGCCAGCGCGGGCGCCGGCCACCACATCCTGCGCAAGCAGCAGCAGCGCGGGTTTGTCGCGGATGCGCCAGGGTAGCTCGACCATCGCATGGACCAGCCACGGGCGGTCGTAGTGCTCGGCAAAATCGACGAGGTGGGTCTTGCCTTCGAAGCCGGCGTGGACGGTCTCGTCGTAGGGCTGCGGTGCGTCAACCAGGGGCGACTTGCTGGCGCACACCAGCCACCATTCGCCTTCAGTGGTGGCAGCGGCATCCAGCCCGACGGCGTCGAGCTTGCGGGGCTGGGGGCGCCAGACGCGGTCGGCGCCGGTCTTGCAGCCGCTGGCGGTAAGGCTCCAGGCGGATTCCACCACGAAGTGCGCGGCGAGCTCGTCGCGCACCCGCGCCCAGTCGTATACGTGCAGATGATGGGGATTCGGGTCTTCGCCGGTCTCGTCGGCCCAGTCGTTGGGCACGCTCACGAAGATCCGCCCGCCGGGCTTGAGCACGCGCTCGAAAGCCGCCAGCAGGGCTTGCGGGTCGGTCACGTGCTCCAGCGTTTCGAGGGACACCACGAAATCGACGGAGGCGTCCGCTACGTCGACCAGCGCTTCGGGCAGCGAGCCGCAGCGGAAGTCGACGCGATCACTGGCGTAGTTGCGCCGGGCGAAATCCACGGCCCAGTCGGAGAGATCGATGCCGGTGATCCGCGCCGCCGGCGACAGGCTGGCCAGCACGTGGCTGCCGTAGCCGAGACCGCAAGCAGCGTCGAGCACGGTGTCACCCGGACGAATGAGCGTTGCCGCAAGCTGGTAGCGCACCACGTGGGCGTCGGAGCGCACGCCGGCTTCGCGGAGCATGTCGCTGTGCAGGTCGCGCTCGCGCTTTAGCCGGTCGGGGGTGTCGCCGTCGGCAAACACCGGCGGCCGGTAGTCGAACAGGGCCCAGCATTCGGTGTTGCTGGCGTCGAGCCGGGCATAGCCGAAGAGTTCGGTGGTGGCAGGGTGCTTGATGTAGCCACGGCCGATCATCGCAGCCTCGACCCGCGCCCGCAGCGGCGCGACGCCGTCGGTGGCGGCATCGCGACACACCACAAAGGCCGGATGGGCGCCGGCATCGGCGGGGATCACCTCGCCACGAACCAGCTCGTCGAGCGTGGTGACGATCACCCACGCATCCCGCGGGCCGGCCGCCGGGCAGGCCATGCCGCGGGCGGCGAGGCGTCCGGCAAGCGCGGCCGCATCGCCCGCCAGCCCGACGCGGCACACGCCCAGCGCGTTGAAGACCGCTTCGCCCAGCGAATCAAGGTAATCGGCAGTCATCATCTACTTGGAAAACGCGTAGTTGAGCTGGATGTCGCAGACACCGCCATACCAGCGCTTCAGTCGGTCCATCGCCACGTTGAAGAAGGCCGCTTCGTCCTTCCAGTGCAGCATTCGCTGGTAGCCGGGCATGAACATCTCCTCCTCGCAGACGTAGGCCTGCACCTCATAAAAGCCTTCGCCCAGCAGGCAGCGGAAAGTCATGTCCACGACGAACTCCTCGCCCGCCTCGAACTTCTTGTGCCACACGCCCTCGTAGCCCGGGTTGCCCTGGGCGGCATTCAGATCGGCCGCGAAGGTGCCACCGGAATACACCTTGACGCCCTCGCGGTTGCGCAGGCGGATGCCGAAGGACAGCCGGGTCTGGGGCTTCACGAAGTGGTAGGTGATGCTCACCCGGATCTCGTCGTCGGGGTGCACGGTGCCAAGCGAAGGGCTGCCGTTCACGAAGACATCCACGCGCTTGATGTAGGCGTCGAAATCGCCAAAGGAGGATTTATCTTCCACCACCTCGGGCACCGGCGCCGCGACATTGGCGGATTCGGCCGGCGCTTCGGGCTGCGGCTTGTGGGTGCTGGCGTAGCGGACTTCCTCTTCGTGGAGGCGCCGGCGATATTCGAGGACGATCTCGGACGACGGGCCGATGGAACGGCAGTGGCCGCCATCAAGCAGCACCGAACGGGACGTGAGGGTGCGTACCACTTCCTGGTCGTGGGAGACGAACAGCAGCGTGCCGCCACTCGACAGGAAGCGTTCGAGCCGCTGGTAGCAGCGCTTCTGGAACAGCGCGTCGCCCACCGCGAGAGCTTCGTCGACGATCAGGATGTCCGGCTCCAGCTGCACCTGCACCGCAAAGGCCAGGCGCACGAACATCCCGCTGGAGTAGGTCTTGACCGGTTGGTCGATGAACTCGCCGATGTCGGCAAAGCCGGCGATGTCGTCGAAGCGGGCCTCGATCTCGGCCTGGCTGAAACCCAGCAGGGCGCCGTTGAGGAAGACGTTCTCGCGGCCAGTGAATTCGTGATTGAAGCCAGAGCCGAGCTCGAGCAGCGCCGCGATCCGCCCGCGGGTCTCGACGCGGCCTTCCGTGGGCGACAGCACGCCGGTGACGATCTGCAGCAAGGTGCTCTTGCCGCTGCCGTTCTTGCCGACGATGCCCACCGACTCGCCCTTTTCGAGCTCCAGCGAGATGTGGCGCAGGGCCCAGAAGTCGTGGGCGTAGTGCTTCGGGTGCAGGCCCAGCATGCGATGGGCCCGGGGCAGGATGAACTGCTTGAGACGATCCCTCGGATTGGCGTAGGTCTGGTAGCACTTGCCCACGTCGTCAAGGGTCAGGACGACGGATCTAGAGGACATCGGCGAACCCCTTCCGCGTCTTCTGGAACCACGCAAAACCCAGCCACGCCACCAGCGTGCTCGCCGCCAGGCTCGCGCCGAGCAGCGTCCAATCGGGCTCGCGCCCCCAGATCAGCACATCCCGGGCACTCTCGATGGCCGGCGTGAGCGGATTGAGGTTGAGCAGCGGACGAAACTCCTCGGGCAGGGCGGTGACCGGAAAGAAGATCGGCGACAGGAACATCAATGCGGTGGTGAGGATGCCGATAAGCTGCGACACGTCACGCAGATACACCCCCAGCGAGGCGAGGAACCACGACAGGCCCAGCGTGAGCAGCACCAACGGCAGCAGCACCACGGGAAACAGCAGCGCCGTGATGCCAGGCACCCCGAACAGCGGCACGTAGAACAGCAGCCACACGCCGAGGCTGATGAGCATGTGAAAGACCGATGAGCCCAACGCCACCCACGGCAAGATCTCCAGCGGAAAGATCACCTTCTTGACGTAATTGGCATTGGCGAGGATCAGACCCGGCGCGCGCGTCACGCACTCGGAGAACAGGCCGAACACCAGCATCCCGGTGAACAGCACCAGCGCGAACTCGGTCTTCGAGTCGCTGCCCGCCCCCCAGCGCGCCTTGAACACCACGCTGAACACGAAGGTGTACACCGCCAGCATGAACACCGGATTGAAGAAGGACCACAGGATGCCGAGCATCGAACCCCGATAGCGGCCGATGACTTCCCGCTTCACCAGCGCGGCAATGAGGGCCCGGTTTCGGACCACGGAGGCGATCAACTCGCCCGGACTGATCGAGAAAGCCCGCATCAGCAGCACGCCTCCGCAGCGCTTCCCGACAACGCGCTATTTACCAAAATCAAACCCACAGCAAGAATCCGTTTTCTTTCTTGTATCGCAGCAGCCCGCATCAGGCCGCGCGCCTCTTCAATTCATCCGACGCTCAGAGCCGCCCCAGCAGTGCCAGCGCAAACAGGCTGAGGCTTCCGCGCCATGTCTGGCGATACACGCCCGCGCGCAAAAACCCAGCCACACGTGGCACCAGCCACCGGCCGCGCCCCCCCCTCGAATGCCGCCAGGCAAGCCCGACTCTCGGGCGTGAGGCTATCTGACAGCCGCGCCAGCGCCCGCAGGTTGCCGTCGTGCCATTTCTGCTGACCACCGCCCAGCGCCCGAAGCACTCGGGACGCCATGGCAACCCAGGTGAAATTGCCACCGATGACATTGCCTTCATGCTGACGGTAAGACAGCGATGGGCAGGCATCATACCTGACCACACCGCCACACCCCGAGACGACGAGGTAAATCCACCAATCGTGCACTGCCACATTTACGTCGGCGCCGGCCTTCATCAGAAGGCGCCGCGCGGCCGCATTGAAGACCATCGTATTGCCCCCGGCAATGCTCTGCACCAGGGCATTGCGGAACGCCGGCGGCCTTGCAAACAGCGGCGACAGACCCAGCTCGCGGCCATCCCGATCCACCAGCCGGACCCGCCCGCAGTAAAGCGCGGGCACCGACTCCGGCACGGTTTCGAGCCAGGCCAGGGCCCGCTCGAGCTTGTCCGCATCCCAGATGTCGTCCTGATCGGCGAAGGCGAAGTAACGCGCGTCGATATCGGCACGGCACGCCAGGTGCAGGAAGTTCGCCACGAACCCACCCTTCGGCCCCGCATCGCACTGCACGCGCCCGGAAAGCGCTCCCGCGTAATCACAGAGCGCATCGCGCATGACAGTCGAGGAAGAATCGTCGGAAATCCAGAGTTTCCAGCCGGTGACGGTCTGGGCAATAATGGATTCGAGTTGGCGCCCGAAGAATTCCGGCCCCTCGTAGGTGCCCATCAGGATGGCCACGTCGGGCCGGGTCATGCCGGCATCCTTTCGCGCAACGTCCGAACGCTCAACCCACCGAAGCAAGCACAAACAACCAACGCCAGAGCCCCCGAGTTCCAGATTCCTCCGGCACCGCTGGCCGGCCGCATGCAGCCTTGCAAAAACCTGTCAAATTTATCACGAACCAGCCTGCTGCGGCGCACCAAAAGCGTACCCGCAGACCGACCCTCCCCCCCCAAGACTGCCCATGTTTCACCCCATCGTCCCCGCCCGGATCGTCCTGACCGACGACAACACACCTTACTCGCCCACCTATGACGACGTCTATCACACCACCTCGGGCGGACTCGGGCAGGCGCGGCAGGTCTTCCTGGATGGCAACAGGCTTCCTTCGCGCTGGATCGGGCGCGAGCGCTTCACCATCATCGAGACGGGCTTTGGCCTCGGCCTGAACTTCCTCGCCACCTGGGACGCCTGGCGCAGCGATCCGGCGCGTTGCGCGCAGCTCCATTTCGTTTCGGTGGAGAAGCACCCCTTCTGCGCCGACGACCTGGCACGCCTGCACGCAGCCTGGCCCGAACTCGCCCCGCTGGCCGGCGAACTGCAGCGCCACTGGCCGGCGCTAACGCCGGGCGTACACCGGCTGCATCTGGACGGCGGGCGGGTCGTGCTGACGCTCATTTTTGGCGATGCCGTCGACGCGCTGCCCCAGTTGCACGCGGCAGCCGACGCCTTCTTCCTCGACGGTTTCTCCCCCGCCCGCAACCCTGATCTGTGGTCGCCGGCCGTGTTTGCGCAGCTCGCCCGCCTGGCCGCATCGGGGGCCACGCTGGCAACCTGGTCGGTTAACGGCAATGTCCGCCGTGGTCTTGAGACCGCCGGCTTCACGCTGGAGCGGCGCGCTGGCTTTGGCGGCAAGCGCGAGATGCTCACCGGCCACCGTGCGGATGCCCCCGCCGCCAACCAGGACCAACCCCGCCGGGCGCTGGTGATCGGCGCCGGAGTCGCCGGAACATCGGTGGCCGAACGCCTCGCCGCCCGCGGATGGCAGGTCACCGTGATCGACGAAGCCGACGGTCCCGGACAGGGCGCCTCGGGCAACCGGGCCGGCGTGTTCCGGCCCCTGCCCAGCCTCGACGACAACCGCCTCGCCCGCATCACCCGGGCCGGCTTCCTGTACGGCCGGCATCACCTCGCCCGCCTCGCCGAAGCTGGCCACCCGGTTCGCTGGGCGCCCACTGGCGTGCTCCATCTGGCCCGCGACGACAAGCAGGCCGCCAAGATGCAGGCCGTCGTCGACACCCACCAGTACCCCACCGACTACCTGCGCTTCGCCGATCGGGACGAGGCCTCACGCCTCGCCAACTGGCCGATGGCGCAGGGGGGCTGGTGGTTTCCGCAGGGCGGGTGGATCCAGCCGCCAACCCTTTGCGCGGCCAATCTGGCGGCGGGCGGCGACCGCATCACCACTGTGTTCGGCCGCCGTCTGGCCCGGCTCGAAAGGCGCGGCGACGACTGGCTCGCCTTCGACGAATCCGGCGCCGAGATTGCCCGGGCGGCGGTGATGGTGCTCGCCAACGGCGTCGGCATCCGCGCCATCCCCGAAGCCGCCAGCCTGCCCGTGCGGCCGGCCCGCGGCCAGGTGTCGCATCTACCTGCCACGCCCGACAGTGCGCCGGAGGTCGTGGTGTGCCGGCTGGGCTACGTGAGTCCCGAGGTGGACGGCGTCCGCTGCGCCGGCGCCACCTTCATCGCCGACGACGATGGCACCGAACTGCGTGAGGCCGAGCACCGCGAGAACCTCACCAAGCTGGACTTCATCCTGCCCGGCTTCTCAGCCCCCTTCGATCCGGCCAGCCTCGACGGCCGGGTGGGCTTCCGTCCTGCCTCACCGGATCGTCTGCCGATGGTCGGCGCGGTGCCGGCGGTGGCAAACGCCGAACGGACCACGCCACTGGCCGACATCCCCCGCCAGCCCGGGCTGTTTGCTGCGACCGGCTTTGGCGCCCGCGGGCTGGTGTGGGCAAGCCTGGTCGGCGAGCTGCTGGCCAGCCAGATCAATGGCGATCCGCTGCCCCTCGAGCGGGATCTCGTCGACGCACTCGACCCGGCCCGCTACTTGCTCAAACCGCCGCGTCCCGGCGCCGGCAGCGAAGACTAGGCCCACACGTCATACCGGATGATTTTGTAAGCGGCCTTTGCCACGGTGCGCCATACCCGGGTTGCAGCGTTAAGCTGTCAACTCGAACGGAGAACCCACCATGAGCACGACCCCGAACAAACCCGGCCTGCACCCGATGTTGTGGGTGGCCGCCGCATCCGTCACCGCCGTCAGCCTGGCCGGCGTCGCCAAGCTGGCGGGCGTCCTGCCTGACTTCAGCAAGCCCGCCGCCCCCGAGAGCGTGGTGACCGCCCCCGCAACGCCCATCAAGCCGATCGAGGCGCCCCCGCCCATCGCAGCCGCCGAACCTGCTCCGGCGCCGGCGCCCGCAGTCGAGACCAAACCCGAGCCGCCCGCTTCCAAGGCAGAGCACGTCGCGCCCACCCCGGCCAAGACGGCGCCCCCTAAACCCAAGCCCCATCCCAAGCCAGCCCAGGCCGCCGTCATCGGCGATCCGCCGCCGGCCGACGCAGTGCCTGCACCTCGCGACGCACCGCCCCCGGGCGAACACGCCGGCCGCCGGGTGGCGGATGCGCCTCCTGCGCCGCCCCCCGTCTGCCGCGACTGTGGCGTGATCGAGCACATCGAGGCGATCCAGCAGAAGGGTGAAGGCAGCGGCATCGGCGCGATCGGCGGGGCGATCCTCGGCGGCGTGCTGGGCCACCAGGTGGGTGAAGGCTCCGGCAAGCAGATCGCCCGCATCGGCGGTGCGGTGCTGGGCGGCCTGGCTGGCAACGAGGCCGAGCGCCGCTACCGCACCATCAGCCACTACCAGATCACCGTGAAGCTCGAAGACGGCACCCGCCGGGTGATCGAGCAGCAGAGCGCGCCGGTGTGGCGCGTGGGCGACCCGGTGCGGGTGCGCAACGGCCAGATCGTCGCCGGTGCCGAACAACCCCGCCGCAGCGCGGACTTCTGATCCTCCCCCGGCCGACTCGCAAAGCGGCCGCCCCAAGCAAAAAGCGCGACCCGAGGGCCGCGCTTTTTACTTGTCGAACGCCTGTCGACGGCCGGGCTTACAGCACCCGATCCAGCCGCGCCAGCACCAGCTCGCGGCCCATGGTTTCGAGCACCGCGTCGATGGACGGCGTCTGCGGCTGACCCAGCAGCGCGACGCGCAGGGGAATCGCCACCTGGGGCATCTTCATACCGTGGGCGGTGCAGGTTTCCTTGATCGCGCCGCTCAGCAGCGCCTTCTCCCAGGCCACGTCGGCCAGCTTGCCGCGCAGGGTGGCGAGCGCGGTGCGGGCGGCGTCGGTGAGATGCTGGGCGATGAGCTCGGGCGCCGGGTGCAGGTCGATGTAGAAGGGCTCGGCGGCGTCGGCGAGTTCGACGAGGGTGGACACGCGATCCTTGTACAGGGCGATCAGCGCCTCGAGCGCCGGGCCGGTTTCCGGATCGACACCGCGCTGGGCGAGCCGGCGCGACACATCCGCGGCCAGCCGGGCGTTGTCGGTCTGCTTGATGTAGTGGGCGTTGAGCCACTTGAGCTTTTCGGTGTTGAACTGGGCGGCGGACGGGGTGATGTGGTCCAGGCCGAACCATTCCACCAGCTGCTCGCGGGAGAAGATCTCGTCGTCGCCGTGGCTCCAGCCCAGGCGGGCCAGGTAGTTGATGACGGCTTCGGGCAGGTAGCCGTCGTCGTCGTACTGGGTGACGCTCACCGCGCCGTGGCGCTTGGAGAGCTTCTGGCCGTCGTCGCCGAGGATCATCGACAGGTGGGCGTACTGGGGCACAGTGGCGCCCAGGGCCTTGAGGATGTTGATCTGGCGCGGGGTGTTGTTCACGTGATCGTCGCCGCGGATGACCTGGGTGATGCCCATGTCCCAGTCGTCCACCACCACGCAGAAGTTGTAGGTCGGCGTGCCGTCGGCGCGGGCGATGATGAGGTCGTCCATCTCGGCGTTGCCGATCTCGATGCGGCCTTTCACCAGATCGTCCCAGGCGACCACACCGTCAGTCGGGTTCTTGAAGCGGATCACGGGCGACACGCCGGCGGGCGGCTCGGGCAGCTCCTTGCCCGCCTCGGGACGCCAGCGGCCGTCGTAACGGGGCTTCTCGCCGCGGGCGCGCTGGGCCTCCCGCAGGGCGTCGAGCTCTTCGGGCGGCATGTAGCAGGGGTAGGCGGTGCCGGCGGCCAGCATCTGCTGGATGACTTCCTTGTACCGGTCCATCCGCTGCATCTGGTAGAACGGGCCTTCGTCCCAGTTCAGGTCGAGCCAGCTCATGCCGTCGAGGATGGCCTGGACGGCTTCGGGCGTGGAGCGGGCTACGTCGGTGTCCTCGATGCGCAGGATGAAGGTGCCGCCGTGACGACGGGCGTAGGCCCACGAGAACAGCGCCGTGCGCGCCCCCCCGATGTGCAGGTAGCCGGTGGGGCTGGGGGCGAAGCGGGTGCGGACGGTAGAAGCCATGGCGGAGATCCGGGTGAAGACGAAAGCCGCGATTCTATCAAAAGCCCTCACTCGCAGAGGACTCCAGCCCGGCAGACCCGGAACCACGTGCCTCAAAAAATTAGGATGCGATTAGCGTATCCGACATCTATATTCAAAACACCTCACTAATTCCAAACCGCTAGAGGGAGACTCGCAGGATGTACAGGCTTGTGTTACCCCTACTCGTCGCATTTATCACCGCTGGCTGTGCGAGTGTCCGTATTGACTCCCCTTCAGGTGAAGTCCGGCTTGAGCATCGGTGGGGCGTTTTGAGCGTGGTCTTAGACGGGCCTACAACGAGCCATGTCGCCGAAATACAAGGCTTGGGCATCACCTCGACACCGATGGGCTGGAGCGCTGGTATCACGCGGCAGAGCTGGGCTTCCCTCGGGCCGGAATGCAGGCTGGTGATCTGGGTTAGCGAGGCCGAACATCTCGAAGCAGCCAGACGTCTGCAAGCGTCCACCAACGGGGTCTGTGTCGTGAGCCCCAACACCCACTGACAGGAGGAAACACATCATGAACACAGCCCCACGTCTGATCGCACTCTTACCCTTTCTCGGTCTATGCGCCTGCGCTTCATCGGGAACGCCACTGATCTTCGGCAGTGCCACAACCTTCGGCATGTCAGTCAACGCCACGCCCGACACCCAGGGCTTCGATTTCACGCTCGGATACAAGGACAAGAATCTCGCCATCGTCCCGGTGGCCGTAACGACGGATGGATCGGTTCAGGAGATCACCGCATGGTCCAAGACCTGCAGCGACAAGCGCGATGCGCTTTCTGTCTTCGGCCAGTTCACCAGCAAGGGCGACTGGGCGCTCCTCGGCGGGAGCAGCACCGACGCGACTGCAGCAAAGAGCCAGAAAGGCCATGTCAAGCTCGATCGCTTCTTCGCGACCGGCATCGCGGCGTCGCACTTGGCCAACGGCTATCGGAGGGGCTTGGCAAACACAGTCCCGGCGGACAACGACGAATGTGACAAGAAGGAAACGGCCAACTCAGCCCCTGCGCCGGCCGCAAAGCCCAAGAACACCTCAACAACCGAGCACACCGCCAACAAGCAAACCAACGCCACAAACGAGGGCCAGAAACCGCAGCCACCCTCAGCCCTGGGAAAGCCTCCAGAACAACACCATGTCCGCCGCCTCGTCTATGGCCAGAGCATGACCGTGGGGATCGGCATCAGCGTTCAGACGACAACATCCGAGCAGGGGCCGAACTTCACCATTGGCTACTCGGGTCGCGACATCGCAATCATTCCGACAATGGACTGGAACGCCAGCGGTGGCAGTGCGCGACTCACGGCGCGTGACCAGACCGGCGTCGACGGGCAGTCGACTACAAGCAACGGAGTCGATGGCAAGCCGATGGAAAACCCGGAGGATTCGCGGGAAGTGGACGCGTACTCGGTCTTTGGTCAGTTCAGCGCATCCACCCAGGCGCAGTCAATCGACTACGGCCTGAGCCGCTTCTTCTCGACCGGCCTTGCCGCACGCAACCTAGCCGACGGATTTGAGGCGCTCATTGAGCGGCAATTGAAGACCGACAGCGCAACCGCCAAAGCCAAGGACGACAAGAAGCCTGCCGACACCCAAAAGTAGCAATCCACCCTTGAGGAGCGAGCCATGAAAAAACAGAAAACCACGCTGGCCACCGCCGAAAGCAGCGCAGGCTGGCCTAGCCAGGCCGGATGGCCGCAACAACCCGGTTTTCCAAGCCAGCCGAGCTGGCCCAAGAACATCAACAGTACCCTCAGTCCGATCGAAATACCCGTCGCCCTGCAGAAAGACGGTCAGGAGATCACCGGCACTGACATTCTCGAACTCGCCTTCAAGCACGAAGGCGAGCAATACATCCTCGGCGCCCGCGCGCCAATGAGCGACGCCGGCTGGAAGGGGCCGTGGGATTGCGCCGAGTTCGTATCGTGGTGCGTTTACCAGCGGGCGGGCATCCTGTTCGGCACCGAGCCCCGTCACGACCCCCTCCACGCCGACGCCTACACCGGCTACTGGGCGCAACAGGCCAGAGCAGCCGGCATCACGGTGCCAGTCGCCGACGCGCTGGTCACCGCTGGCGCGATCCTGCTGCGCTACCCGCTGCCCGGCGCCATCGGCCACATCGCCTTTTCCGATGGCGCGGGCGGCACGATCGAGGCCCACAGCAGCAAGACTGGCGTGATCCGTGGCACGGCCAGCGGCCGGCGCTGGGACGTGGGGGTGATGATTCCGGGCATCCGCTACTACCGCGGCGACGAGGACATTTCGCCCACACCACCCGCCAAGGTGATCCGCCTAACCCAGCCGCTGACGCGCGCGCCTCGGGTCACGCAGGTCCAGGAACGCCTAAACGTACTTGGCTACGCCGTGGGGCCGGCGGACGGCATCTACGGGCCCCAGACGGCCCATGCGGTGGCACGCTTCCAGGCCGACCAAGGACTCGTCGCCGACGGCGAAGTCGGTCCGACGACTTGGAAGGCGCTCAAGCTCTAGGCTCCGGCGCGCCCTCGCGGGGCGCCGGAAAGCAGAAGGCCCGGTGCATGACCGGGCCTTCTGCCTTGGGCTGATCTGTGTGCAGATCAGATCGCCGATTCGTTGGTCTCACCGGTGCGGATGCGGACGACCTGCTCGACCGGCATCACGAAGATCTTGCCGTCGCCGATCTTGCCGGTGCGGGCGGCCTTGATGATGGCGTCCACGGCCTGCTCGACCACGTCGCCGGCAACCACCACCTCGATCTTGATCTTGGGCAGGAAATCCACGACGTATTCGGCGCCGCGGTAGAGCTCGGTGTGACCCTTCTGCCGGCCAAAACCCTTCACTTCGGTGACGGTCAGGCCGGTGATGCCGACTTCGGACAGGGCCTCGCGGACTTCATCCAGCTTGAAGGGCTTGATCACGGCTTCGATTTTTTTCATTGGCGGTCTCCAGGAAACGATTCTGCATTCTAGCCCGAAAGGCCGGGCCATCGGGATGCGGACGGGAAGGTTCAGGCGTCGCGGTAGCGGGACGTGATCGGGTAACGCCAGTCCTTGCCGAAGCCGCGCTGGGTGACGCGCACCCCCGGCGGCGACTGGCGGCGCTTGTACTCGTTGCGGCGGAGCATCGCCACGGCGCGGTAAACGTCCACCTCCGGGTAGCCCTGGGCGACGATCTCGCGGGGCGAGAGGTCGTCTTCCATGTAGGCGGCGATGATGGCGTCGAGCACCTCGTAGGGCGGCAGGGAATCCTGGTCGCACTGGTCGGGCTTGAGCTCGGCCGAAGGCGGACGGGTGAGGATGTTGTCGGGGATCACCGGGCCGCCGGGCTGGGCGTTGCGCCAGGCGCACAGGCGATAGACGAAGGTCTTGTAGATGTCCTTGATGACCGCGAAACCGCCCGCCATGTCGCCGTAGAGCGTGGCGTAGCCGGTGGCCATCTCGCTCTTGTTGCCGGTGGTGAGCACGATGGCGCCGGTCTTGTTGGAGAGCGCCATCAGAATCATCCCGCGGATGCGCGACTGGAGGTTCTCCTCGGTCGTATCCTCGGGCAGGCCGGCAAACTGCGGCGCCAGCATCGCGGCGAAGGTCTTCATCGCCGGCTCGATGGCGATCTCGTCGTAGCGCACGCCGATGCGGCGGACCATCTCGCGGGAATCATCCAAGCTCATCTGGGCCGTATAAGGCGACGGCATCATCACGGCACGCACCTTGTCGGCGCCCAGCGCATCCACGGCAATGGCCAGGGTGAGCGCCGAATCCACGCCGCCGGAGAGGCCGATCAGCGCACCCGGGAAGCCGTTCTTGCCCAGATAGTCGCGCACGCCCAGCACCAGCGCCTGATACACGTCGGCCTCGACGGGGCGTTCGGCGGGCACGCTGCGCTCCTGCCAGCGGCCGTCGGCGAAGTGCAGCAGCGACAGCGCCTCGGCAAACATCGCGCCCTGCCAGGCCAGCGTGCCGTCCTCGTCGAGGGCGAAGGAGCCGCCGTCGAAGACCAGCTCATCCTGCCCGCCCACCAGGTTGCAATAGGCCACCGGCAGGCCGGTATCGGCGATGCGCTCGCGCAGCACGTCGTAACGCAGCTGCTGCTTGTTCATGTGGAAGGGCGAGGCGTTGAGCACCAGCAGCAGCTCGGCGCCGGCTTCGCGGGCACCGTCGGCGGCGCCGGCTTCCCACACGTCGGCGCAGATGTTCACGCCGATCTTCACGCCCTTCAGCTCGAACACGCAGGCTTCAGTGCCGGGCTCGAAGTAGCGCTCTTCGTCGAACACCTCGTAGTTGGGCAGGCGATGCTTGAAGTAGGTGTGGGTGATGCGCCCGTCGCGGATCACCGCGGCGGCGTTGTAGCGCTCGCCGCCGTAAAGGGCCGGATAGCCGACCAGCACGGTGATGCCCTGCACCTGGGTGGCGAGGGCCGCCAGCTCATCGGCGCAGGTGTCGATGAAGGCCGGCCGCAGGAGCAGATCCTCGGCCGGGTAGCCGCACAGGGCGAGTTCAGGGGTGAGGACCACATCGGCGCCCGCGGCCTTGGCCCGGGTCACCGCTTCCAGTATCCGGCGCGCATTGCCGGAGATGTCGCCCACGACGGCATTGATCTGGGCGACAGCGACGCAAAGTGGGGTTTTCATGGGGCGACACTATACCGCAGGCGCCCAGTCACGATCCGCCCCGCACGCAGCAGCCAGCGCCCAGGCCCCGCTCGCGCACATCGATCAACGGGCGGAACCCCGCAATCCGGACATGGAATTCGCACGCGATATGACATAAATTGATTGCATGCACTCATCCCGGGGAAAGCCATCCCCGCCATCACTCCAAAAGGAGCAGGACATGACGACGATCTTCTGGCCGCTGCAAAGCAACATCATCCGTCGATGCTCGACCAACAACACCTTCGGCATGGTGCGCAAGTTCGCTGACGGCACGCCCAAACCGCATCAAGGCTGGGATTTTGCGGCCAGAGTCCAGACCCCCGTTTACGCCATCGCCGACGGACGCGTGGCTTTCGTGCGGGACAAAGGCGACTACGGCCTGCAGTTATGCCTCGAGTTCGAGTTCGAGGAGGCCACGCTGTACGCGTTTTATGCCCATTTGTTCAAGGTATTCGTGCGTGAGGACGATGCCGTCAAAGGTAACGATCAAATCGCGGCATCGGGGGAAAGCGGAAACGCCAAGGGGATGCCCGCGAACGACCAGCACCTCCACTTTGAAATCCGCACCAAAGCCCAGGCGGGGCTCGGCCTGGCAAACCGGCTGAGCCCCCTCCGCGTATTTGGTGAATGCCCACTCCACAAAGAGATCGCCGGATGAGCCCGCACTCGATGAATCGCCTTGCCTCCCTGTTAGGCGTGATCATTGCCACAAGCCTTTCCGCGGAAGACGCACGGCCCGACGCTCCGCCTGCGCCCGCCCGTCCCATCACCGCTCCGGCCGCCCGACTAGCACCGGCCGACGCAGTGGGTTTTGATGGCAGCCGCCTAGGCCTAACCGACTGCCGGGTCGCACGCCAAGCAGTTCAAGGCCTGATCCTGGCCATCTGCCGGGATCCGGAGATGGATCGCGGCAAGAACCCGGGGCTGCGCCTGATCGCCGTGCATCACGATCCGAACGGCGAGCACATTCGCTTCCGCAGCCCGTTCGGCGGCGGCGACGCGTACACCGCGAACCTCACCGTCTTCGCCCTACCCCGCTCCGGCAGCCAGGTCATCCTGGTGGATTTCGCTGCCGAGTTTCACTACGGAACACAGGTATTCTTCCTGCGCGAGCACGGCCTGCCGCGTCTGGTCGGCAATATCGACGGCGTGGCGCTCGACGACGACGACGACGCTGCCGCACCGAGCCGCTACGTCAGCGTCCTCGGCACGTCGGCCGGCTTTCAACTGCGCTTCAGCCGCCCGCTGATCAGGCTCGACCGCAATGGACTGCCGGGCAGAGCCCGCCCCACCACCTACCACTACGACATCGGCACGGAGCGCTGGACGCAATCAGGCAACTAAGACGTCTGCAACCCGACGACGGGCCACCATTGGCAACAGTAAGCGCCTGTCTTTACCGACCGCGACACCACGGTGCTCCACGATTTCCGCCTCCACCCCGCCATCGCCGAGATCCCCGCCGATCAGTGGGATGCCCTCGCTGGCGATCAGCCCTGCCTGTCCCACGCCTTTCTGGCGGCGCTGGAAACCAGCGGCTGCGTGGCGCCGGGCACCGGATGGGTGCCGCAGCACGCGGCGCTGTGGGACGGCCCGCGGCTGCTGGCGGCGATGCCGATGTACCTCAAGCACCACTCCTACGGCGAATACGTGTTCGACTGGGCATGGGCCGACGCCTACCGACGCCACGGGCTGGATTACTACCCCAAGTGGCTGTCGGCCCTGCCCTTCACGCCGGTGCCGGGCCTGCGGGTGCTGGGGGTGGATGAGGCAAGCCGGCGGGCGCTGATCAGCCGGGTGATCGAACAGGTGCGGGATTCCGGCGCATCGTCGCTGCACGTGCTCTTCCCCACCGAAGAGGAAACCGGCTGGCTCGCCGAGGCCGGGCTGGAGATCCGCCACGGGGTGCAGTTTCACTGGCAGAACGCCGGCTACCGGGATTTCGACGACTTCCTCGCCCGCCTCGCCCAGCCCAAGCGCAAGAAGATCCGCCAGGAGCGGCGCAAGGTGGCGGATGCGGGGGTGACTTTCCGGGTGCTGCGGGGCGCGGCCATCGGCGCGGACGACTGGGCGTTCTTCCACGCCTGCTACTGCCGCACCTACGCCGAGCACCGCTCGTCGCCCTATCTCACGCTGCGCTTCTTCGAGGATTTCCACCACGCCCGGCCCGAGTCCTGCGTGCTGATGATCGCCGAACGCGTTGGCCAGCCGGTGGCAGCCAGCCTCTTTCTACAGGATGCCGAGGCGCTCTACGGCCGCTACTGGGGCGCGACCGAATTCATCCCCTGCCTGCACTTCGAGGCCTGCTACTACCAGGCCATCGACTACGCGATCCAGCAGGGCCTCGCCCGTTTCGAGGGCGGCGCCCAGGGCGAGCACAAGCTCTCGCGCGGGCTGGAGCCGGTGCGCACCACCTCCGCCCACTGGATCGCCGACCCGCGCTTCCGGGATGCGGTGCGACGTTTCCTGGCCCAGGAGCGCAACGGGGTGGATGGCTATCTGGACGAGCTCACCGAGCACCTGCCCTTCCGGCGGCAGGGCGAATGATCAGCGGACGCCGCAGGCGGCGGGCTGGAGCTTTTCCTCGCGGATCGGCAGGTTGACCAGCGCGGCGAGGCCCGCCAGCACCATGTCGGCGTACCACATCCAGTCATAGTTGCCGGATTCCACCAGCGCGATGCCACCCAGCCAGGCGCCAAAGAAGGCGCCGATCTGGTGGGACAGCAGCGTGAGCCCGAACAGCGTGCCCAGGTAGCGCAGGCCGAACAGCTTGCCCACCAGCCCGGCGGTGGGCGGCACGGTGGCGAGCCAGGTGAGGCCCAGGCCAATGGCGAAGACGTAAAAGGTCAGGTCCGTCTTGGGCGAAATGAGATAGATGCCCACCATCACTGCCCGGGAGGCGTACATCCACACCAGCAGCCACTTCATCCGGTAACGCTGGCCCAGCGCCCCGGCCGACAGGCTGCCGACGATGTTGGCGAGCCCGATCAGCGCCAGCGACAGGGCCGACACGCTGGCCGGCAGGCCGCACAGATCCACCGCGCCGGGCAGGTGGGTGACGAGGAAGGCGATGTGGAAGCCGCAGGTGAAGAAGCCCGCGTGCAGACACCAGTAGCTGCGGTCGCGGAAGGCGACGCGCAACTGTTCGGTGAGGCTCATGCTCACCGCCGCGCCGCCCGCCGGGTGCTCGGCCTTGTGGCGCAGCGGCCACGAGAGCGGGATCGTCAGCAGGGTGACCGCGGCGAGGCTGAACAGCGCCGTCACCCAGCCGTAGGCGCCGATCAAAAACTGCGACAGGGGCGCGAAGACGAACTGCCCGAACGAACCGCCGGCGTTGATGAAGCCCGACGCAAACGCCCGCTTTTCAGCCGGCAGGCGCTGGGACACCGCGCCCAGCAGGATCGAGAAGCTGCCCGCCCCGGCGCCGGCTGCGACCATCAGGCCGACGGTGACGGTGAGCGCAAACTGGCTGTCGACGAAGGGCGTGAGCGCGAGCCCGAGGGCCATCAGTGCCGCGCCGCCGAACAGCGATCCGGCGGGGCCGTAGCGGTCGGCGATGGCGCCAAACACCGGCTGGGAGGCCCCCCACACGAACTGCGACACCGCCATCGCGAAGCTGATGCCGGTGATGCCGATGCCGGTGGCCGTGTTGATCGGCGACACGTAGAGCCCGAGGGACAGACGCACGCCCACGGTCACCATCAGCACCGCGGAGGCGGCCAGGATGAGGGTCCAGTACGACGTTGGCGTCGGCGGATTGGCTTGGGACGGAGTCATCGGAAAACGCGGGGGCTGACGAAAAACAGCCGGCCAGCATCCACCGAAAGCCCGGCCCGGTCAATCAGGGCTTGTGAGCATCCAGGATCACCCGGGCTGCGGCGAAGTCATAACCTTCAACCGCCTGCTCGAAGCGGCCCATGTCGGCCCCCAGGCGGGCCGCCAGCAGCGCGGCGGAATCGCGCACCATGCGCTGTACGGCCACGTTGCCGTCGGCCAGGAGCGCGTCGATCCGCACCACGGCCTGCTCGACCGCGGCGGGGTCGGGGGCGACGGCCTCGGGCGGCACATCGACCGGCAGGGCCCGGATGGCGGTCACGAGGGCGGCCTGGGCAAGGGCCACGTCCTCAAGCCGGGCCGCCACCACGGCGAGGTCATGCTCCTCGCGGATGGCGGCTTCCAGCGCGGCGGCCAGCTGCTGGACGCCCACCGCGCCGATCATGCCGGCCACGCCCTTGAGGGAATGGGCCAGGCGCCGGAGCTCCGGCTGGTTGCCTGCGGTCAGCTCGGCGCGGATGCGCTCGGGGTCGTCGGCGTGACCGTCGGCAAACTTGTGCAGGAGGCGCAGGTAGTTGGGAATCCGCCCGCGCAGGTTCTTGAGGCCGTAGGCCACGTCGAGGCCGGGCACCCGCTCCAGACGGGTGCGGATGTCGGGTTCGGGGCCATCGGGGACGGCCGGCGCCGGGGCGACGGCGGGTTCGGGCGCAGGCGCAGGCGCAGGTTCGGGCTGCGGCGCGGCCGGGCTGGGCGCCGGCGCACGCCGGGGCAGCCACTGGATCAGCGCGGCGTAGAGGGCAGCGGGGTCCACCGGTTTGGAGAGGTGGTCATTCATGCCGGCGTCCAGGCAGCGCTGGCGATCCTCGCCGAAGGCGTTGGCGGTCATCGCGACGATGGGCACGTCCCGGTAACCTGCACCGCGGATCGTCCGGGTGGCTTCGACGCCATCCATCACCGGCATCTGCATGTCCATCAGGATCAAGTCGTAGGCGCCGCCCTGGCTGACCTTGCTCACCGCCTCGGCGCCGTTACAGGCCACATCCACCTTCAGGCCGACGCCCTCGAGGAGCGACAGGGCGACCTCCTGGTTGATCAGGCTGTCTTCCACCAGCAGCACGTGGGCACCCGCGTGATCCCGGGCGATGGCGGTCTCGCCGGGGAGTTGATCGAGGGGCATCGCGTCCTGGGCCGAGACCTGATTGAAGCGCGACTGGATCGCGTCGTGCAGATCGGAGAGGCTGACCGGCTTGGCGATCACCCCGCTCGCCCCGCAGGCCCGGGCTTCCTCGCGCTTGCCAGGGCTGTCGCCAACGGTGAGCAGGATGCAGCGGGGCGCCGGGCTGAGCCCCAGCTGACCGATCTGCGCCACGACCATGCTGCCGTCCATGCCCGGCATGCCGTCGTCCACCAGCACCAGATCGTAGGGGTCGCCAGCGGCCACCGCGCTCTTGACCTGCGTCAGCGCGTCGGCGCCACAATCGGTGCTGGCAACGCGCACCCCCAGTGTGGTGAGCATCGAGCCCAGCACCTGGCGGGATGCAGCCAGATCGTCCACCACCAGCGCGTGGAGCGCTGGCAGCGGACGGGTGCGCCACACGCTGCTGGTGCCCTTGACGAGGCGGGCGGTGAGCCAGAAGTTGCTGCCCCGGCCGGGTTCGCTATCCACGCCGGCCTGACCGCCCATCAGGCGGGCCAGGTGGCTGGTGATCGCCAGCCCCAGCCCGGTGCCACCGAAGCGCCGGGTGGTGGAACCGTCGGCCTGCTCGAAGGGTTTGAACAGGCGCTGCCGGACTTCCGGCTCGATGCCGATGCCGGTATCGATGACCTCGAAGCGCAGCAGCACCGAATCGTCGTTTTCTTCCTCGATCCGGGCGCTGAGCAGGATCACCCCCTGCTCGGTGAACTTGACCGCATTGCCCAGGTAGTTGAGCAGCATCTGCCCCAGCCGGGTGGCGTCGCCGCGCAGCCGGTCGGGCACGTCGCCCATGTCCACCACCAGCTCGAGCCCCTTCTGGTAGGCCCGGTCGGCCACCAGGGCGCAGGCCTTGCGCACCACGTCCTCGAGGCGGAAGTTCACGTCGTCGAGGGTCAGCTTGCCGGCCTCGATCTTCGACAGATCGAGGATGTCGTTGATGATCGTCAGCAGGTGGCCGGCCGCGTCGCTCACCTTCTGCAGGCGAACCTGGGCTTCCTGGTCGGCCACGCTGCGGCGCAGCAGATGGGTCAGGCCGATGATGGCGTTCATCGGGGTACGGATCTCGTGGCTCATGTTGGCGAGGAAGGCACTCTTCGCCCGGTTGGCCGCGTCGGACTGCTCCTTCGCCTCTTCGAGTTCAGCAGAACGCTGCGAAAGGATCAGATTCGTCTCTTCGAGCTGGCGGGTGCGCTCGGCGACCCGCTGTTCGAGCTGGTCGTGGTAGCGGGCCAGCTCCGCCTCCACCTGCTTGCGCTCGGTGATGTCCTGCTGGATGCTGAGGTAGTGGGTCACCTCGCCGCCGTCCCGAAAGATCGGCGAGACGCGCGCAAACTCCACCCTCTCCTCGCCATTCTTGCGGCGGTTGATGAACTCGCCCTCCCACGGCTGGCCGGCCTTCAGCGCCGCCCACAGCGCGGCGTAGGTTTCCGGCGGGGTCTGACCCGACTTCACGAAGCCGACCCGCTGCCCGATCGCCTCGTCGCAGGTGTAGCCGCTGGTCCGCTCGAAGGCGCGATTCACGTATTCGATGCAGCCGCGGGTGTCGGTGATGATCACGCTGGCCGGGCTCTGCTCCACCGCCAGCGACAGCTTGACCAGCTGCTCGGCGGCATGGCGCTTCTCGGTGGTGTCGCGCCACACGCCGGCCAGATACTGCCGGCCGCGGATCTCGATGGGCCGGTAGCTCAGCTCCACGTCGCGGCAGCTCCCGTCGGCACAGCGATGCTGGTGATCGACGTTGAGCCCCCCTTTATGCTCGACGAGGTCACGGATCACGCTCTTCACCTGCTCGGGGGTCAGCGTCGCCTGGATGTCGAGCGCCGTGAGCGCCGCGAAGGCCTCGCGCGAATACCCCAGCCCCTGACAGGCCGCATCGTTGAACTCGACGAAGCGCAGGGTTTCGGTATCCAGCAGCACGATGCCGTCGGCCGCCTGGCTGACGATGGCGCTGAAGATCTCCTCCCGCTCCCGCAGGGCCTGCTCGTCGTGGCGCAGCTCGGTGATGTCGCGGGCGATGCCGAACACACCCAGCACCTTGCCGGTCTCGTCATGGAGCGGGCCCTTGGTGGTCTGGAAGATCACCGTGCCGTGGGCGGTGGTCAGCGCCTCTTCCCAGGTCGCAACCGAGTCGGTCTCCATCACCACGCGGTCCTGCCGACGGATGGCGGCGGATTCGGCGGGCGGAAAGAACGAGTCGTCGATCTGCCCCATCAGCCCGGTCGGCGTAGTGCCCATGATCCGGGCCACCTCCCGGTTGGCAAAGAGATAGCGGCCTTCCTGATCCTTGGCGAAGATCGCATCGGTCGAGCCGTTGGCGATCGCATCGAGCAGGCGCAGCTCGCGCAACTGACGGGTCTGGCGTTCATCCCGCTCCCGCGCGATCACCAGCGCCCGGCGCTGGGACAGCAGCACCGCCGCCACGCCGATGCTGAGCAGCGCAAAGCCGGCAGCCAGGGCGATGGACCAGATGTAGCCGCTGGTCGGCGCCTTGATCTCGCTGACGTCGATCTTCACCACCAGCACCCAGTCGGTTCCTGGCACTTCGCGGGCCATGCCCACCACCGGCACGCCCCGGTAATCCTCGGCCTCGATGGGCACCCCCAGCGCCGCCGGCCCGCTGGCGATGCGCGCCGACAGGGTATCCCGGTCATCGAGGGGCATCTGCTGGCCGAAAGGCGGCGACGGCGGGTGACGCAGCGGCGAAACCAGGCGCAGCTTGCCGTTCTCCCGCTGAAGCAGCAGGGTTTCGGCCGAGTCGCTGGGCACCGGCCAGCGCTTCAGGCTTTCGTAGAGGAAAACGGCCGGATCGGCCTGCAGGATCACCGCCACCGCGCGGCCGGCTTCAGGCATGCTCAGACGGGCGAGGAAATCCAGGGTCACCGGCACGGAGCCCTGGTCGCCTGGATCACCCAAAAAACGGATAGGCGCAGGCCCATCGGGGCGGGTCGCCACCCGCCGCGCCGCATCCAGCAACTGCGGGGCGGGCACGAGATCGCCCCCCGTCTTCAGCACCACCTTGCCGTCCGCGTCCACCAGCGCCGCCTGGGCATAGCGGTAAGTGCCACGGATCGCCTCGATGGAACTCAGCAGCGATGCCCGGGCCCGCCCGTCGTTATCCCGCTGCCACCGGGCAAGCAGCTCCCGCAGCCCGGCGTTGCGCTCGATCACCAGGGCGTCGCTCTGCCGCTCGTTAACCCACATCGCCAGTTGCCCGACCTTCAGGTCGGCAATCGCCTCGATGCGACGGTATTCCTCGGCCCGATGCTGCTTCACGATGAAGAGGACGCTCAGGTAACCCAGCGCGACCACGCCGATGGACAGGAGCACCAGCGGCAGCACCAGTGATCGCCAGCGTGCCAGCCCCGGCCGCGTTTCGGCCGGCGCGACGCCCGCGGCCCCCGACCGCGTGAGCCGCCGCAGCAGGCCCCACAGGAGCAGCGAGGTCACCCCCACGAAAACCCAGCCCTTGACCGTGCTGGCCCGGTGGATTGCCTGGGGGTCGGACAGCACGCTCGTCACCAGCAGATCCGAGAACAGGATCCACCCCGACGCGAACACCGCGTAGATCAGGACAACCCGGATGATCCGGCTATCCACGGGCGCGCACCCTCGCAGCGGATATCGCGCCAGCGACCTGCGGGCAGACGGCGGCAACATGGGGCAGGTTCGGCATCAGGTGGATCACCGGGAGAGTCATTCCAGTTGCGGGGGTCATGGAGAAGCGGAAATCCGACGTACGCGTCACGTTGATCTGTCGGGTTATCGTCCCGGCAGGTGCCTTTCTTTAACGTGGCACCGAAGGCCGACGCGGTCAAGGCATCCGCCCGCGTGACCGGCGCCATGCCAGCACGCTAAAATTTTGGATTCCCGCCGATCCGCCCGAACCGGAACGCCCGCCATGCCCCCTGCTCTGCCCCCGCTGCTGCGCCGCCTGCTGCCCTTCCTCGCCTGGCGCAGCCAGCTCGATGCGGCCACCGTGCGCAACGATCTGGTGGTCGGCTTCACGGTAGCCCTGGTGGCGATCCCCCAGGCCCTGGCCTACGCCCAGCTCGCCGGCCTGCCCGCCTACGTGGGGCTGTACGCGTCGCTGCTGCCGTCCATCGTCGGCGCCCTGTGGGGCTCGTCGGCCCAGCTCAACACCGGCCCGGTGGCCCTGACCAGCCTGCTCACGGCCGCCGCCCTGTCGCCCCTGGCCCTGCCCGGCTCCGAAACCTGGCTGCTGCTGGCCGTCCAGCTGGCGCTGCTGGCGGGCATCCTGCAGCTGGCCTTCGGGCTGCTGCGCCTCGCCCACTTCGCCGATCTGCTCTCGCACCCGGTGCTCCACGGCTTCATCAACGCCTGCTCGCTGCTCATCATCACCGCCCAGCTGCCCACCCTGCTGGGCCTGCCCTCGGCGGGGCAGAAGCCCTTCGTCGAGGCGATCGTCGACATCGTGCGCACGCTGCCCGACGTGCATCTGCCCTCCGCCGCCCTGGGCGGGCTGGCGGTGGTGCTGCTGCTGGTGCTCCAGCGCTTCAAGGTGGGCGGACCCGGCGTGCTGGCGGTGGTGGCCGGGCTGGCCGCGGTGGGCTGGCTGGCGGATTTCGAAGCCACCGGCGGACGGGTGGTCGGCCGGCTGCCGGAGCAGACCGTCGCCTTCGCCCTGCCCAAGGCCGACTGGGCGCAGATCACCGATCTCCTGCCCTCGGCCTTCGTGCTGGCGCTGGTGAGCTTCATCGAGGCCATGTCGAGCTGCAAGCTGGCCTCGGCGCGCACCGGCCAGCGCTGGGACGGCAACCAGGAGCTCATCGGCCAGGGCCTGGCCAAGCTCACCGCCTCGGTGTGCCAGGCCTATCCGGTAAGCGGATCGTTCGGCCGTTCGGCCTTCCTGCTGGCAGCCGGCGCCCGCACCGGGCTCGCCTCGGTGGTGGGCGCGCTGGTGGTGCTGGGCGCGCTGCTGCTGGTGCCCGAACCCATCGCCCACGTGCCCCGGCCGGTGCTGGCGGCGGTGATCCTCGTCACCCTGGCCAAGCTGCTGTCCGTCGCCCAGCTGCGCGAAGCCTGGCAGGCCGGGCGCGACGACGGGCTGGCCGGCACGGTGGCCTTCGTGGCGACGCTGGCCTTCGCGCCCCACGTGGAGATCGGCATCCTCGCCGGGCTTTTCCTGTCGCTGGCGCTGCTGATCTACCGCAGCATGACGCCACGGGTCGCCCTGCTCGGCCGCCACCCGGACGGCACCTGGCGCGACGCGGCGCGTTTCGGCCTGCCGCCGCCCCACCCGCAGGTGGCGATCCTGCGCTTCGACGGCCCGCTGCACTTCGTCAACGCCGCCACCTTTGAAGACGCCGTGCTCGCCGCCTGCCGCGGGCAGCCGCAGATGGCGGTGCTGGTGCTCTCCTGCGCCGGCATCAACGCCATCGACGCCAGCGGGGTCGAGGCCCTGCGCCGCGTCCGCCGCCAGCTGCTGGCCGATGGCCGCCAGCTTGCCTGCTGCGGCCTCAAGAAGCAGGTCATCGACGTGCTGGAGCGCACCGGACTGTGGAACGACCTCACCCCCCACGCCGCTTACCGCACCGAGGACGACGCCCTGCGCGAGTTTCTCCCGGGCCTGAGCAGCGGCGATGCCGCACCCGCCCCCCAGCGCCGCGGCTTCGAGTGGTAGCGCCGCTTTGTTGACCTGGATCGTTGTTCTGCGGGCCTTGCAGGCAGATACTTCTGGAATCTCGTGTTTCGGCTTTCAAAAATAACTGCAAAGGGAGCAAGCATGACACCCACCTCGGTCCGCGACATCCGCAACCTCACCCTCCTCGGCCAGTCCGGCAGCGGCAAGACCACGCTGCTGGAAAAACTGCTGGCCGCCGCAGGTGCCATCAGTGCCGCCGGGTCTGTCGAAAAGGGCGACACCGTCAGCGACTACGATCCGCAGGAAAAAGCCTTCGGTCACTCCCTCAACAGCGCCCTCGCCCACCTGGAATGGGCCGAACACTGGGTCAACGTGCTTGATACCCCGGGCCTGCCCGACTTCCTCGGCCGCGCGCTGGCCACCCTGCCGGCGGTCGAGACCGCGGTGGTGGTCATCAACGCCGCCGCCGGTGTCGAGACCGTCACCCGCAAGGTGATGGACGCCGCCGCCGACAAGTGCCGGATGATCGTCGTCAATCGCATCGACGCCCCGGGCGTGGACTTTGCCGCCCTGATGGAACGCATCACCGCCACCTTCGGCCGTGAATGCCTGCCGATCAACCTGCCCACCGCCGACGGCGGCCGCGTCATCGACTGCTTCTTCAAGCCCGACTACGACGCCCAGCCGGCCTTCTCCAGTGTCCGCGCCGCCCACGACAACATCGTCGACCAGGTGGTCGAGGTGGATGAAGACCTGATGGCTCTCTACCTCGAGCAGGGCGAATCCCTCCAGCCCGAGCAGCTCCACGACCCGTTCGAGATCGCCCTGCGCGAAGGCCACCTGATTCCCGTGTGCTTCACCTCCGCCCGCAGCGGCGCCGGCGTCACCGAGCTCCTCGACATCATGGGCCGCCTGCTGCCCGACCCGACCGAAGGCAACCCGCCGCGCTTCCTGAAGGGCGAAGGCCCGGCCGCCGAAGCGGTCACTGCCACCACCGACGCCGACAAGCACGTCATCGCCCACGTGTTCCAGGTGAGCAACGACCCCTTCCGCGGCAAGCTTGGCCTGTTCCGCATCCACCAGGGCACCGTCACTCCGAGCACCCAGCTCTTCATCGGCGACGCCCGCAAGCCCTTCAAGGTCGGCCACCTGCTGCGCATCCAGGGCAAGAGCCAGACCGAGATCGACGTAGGCATTCCCGGCGACATCTGCGCCGTGGCGCGGGTGGACGACATCCACCGCGACGCCGTGCTGCACGATTCCCACGACGAAGACCACTTCCACCTCGCCCCGCCGCGCTACCCGCAAGCCGTGTTCGGCCTCGCGCTGCAGCCCGAGAAGCACGGCGACGAGCAGAAGCTCTCCGAAGCCCTGCACCGCCTGCTCGACGAAGACCCCTGCCTCACCGTCGAGCACAACATCCAGGCCAAGGAAACCGTGATCCGCGGCGTCGGCGACGTGCACCTCAAGACCGTGCTCGAAGCCCTCAAGACCCGCTGGAACCTCAGCCTCGGCACCCGCCCGCCGGCGATCCCCTACCGCGAGACCATCGCCGGCAGCGCCGAAGCCCGCTATCGCCACAAAAAGCAGAGCGGCGGCGCCGGCCAGTTTGGCGAGGTCGCCCTGCGCGTCGAAACGCTGGAGCGCGGCGCCGGCCTCGAGCTTGCCGACGAAGTGAAGGGCGGCACCATCCCCTACAACTTCATGCCGGCCGTCGAGAAGGGCGTGCGCCAGGCCATCGCCGAAGGCGTGATGGCGGGCTTCCCGCTGCAGGATCTGAAGGTGACGGTGTTCGACGGCAAACACCACGCGGTCGACTCCAACGAGATCTCCTTCGTCACCGCTGCCCGCCACGCGGTGCAGGAAGCCGTCCAGGGTGCCCGCCCGGTGGTGCTGGAGCCGCTCATCACCCTCACGGTGCGGGTGGCGGACGAGCACTTCGGCGGCATCAGCGCCGAGCTCTCGGGCCGCCGCGGCCGCGTCACCGGCACCGACAGCCCGCAGCCGGGCTGGACGGAGATCACCAGCCAGGTACCGATGGCCGAGATGGAAGGCTTCGAGTCGCGCCTCAAGTCGATCAGCGGCGGCGACGGCAGCTGCAGCATCGCCTTCAGCCACTACGAGCCCGCCCCCAACGACGTGCAGCAACGCCTCGCCCGCGAACACCAGGGCAAGCGCGGCGGCGAGCAGTAAGCTTCACCCGGGGCGCAGGCCGGCGCCCCGTTTCAAACAAAAACAGCAACAATGAGCCCATCATTGTTGCTGTTTTTGCATCAAATCACCCCGGCGGCTACAGCATGCGGCCGAAGTCCTCCACCGCCACCGGCGGCGAGAACAGGTAGCCCTGCCCCTGGTCGCAACCCAGCCGACGCAGCACCTCCAGCTGCGCCTCGGTCTCGATCCCCTCGGCCACCACCGAGCAGCCGAACAGGTGGGCGATCACGATGATCGTCTCCACCAGCTTCTGGTCGTCGGCGTCGTGGCCGATCTCGCGCACGAAACTGCGGTCGATCTTTAGCTCCGACACCGGCAGCGACTTGAGATACGACAGCGACGAATAGCCGGTGCCGAAATCGTCGATCGACACCCCCACGCCGGCCGCCCGCAGCGCCCCCAGGCGCGCCTGGGCTTCCTTCAGGTCGTGGATGAAGCCGGATTCGGTCACCTCGATCTTGATCCGCGCCGGCGGCAGGCCCGATTCGGCCACGCGGCGCAGCACGCCCTCCACAAAACCGTCGTGCTGCAGTTGCCGGCTCGACACGTTGAGGGCCAGCGCGAAGTCGTCGCCCAGCCGGCCGGCCGCGTGCCAGCCGCTCAGGTGGCGGATGCCCTCGTCCAGCACCCAGTCGCCGATGGCGAGGATGTCGCCGGTCTCTTCAGCCAGCGGGATGAACAGGTCCGGCCGCACTGCCCCGACGCTGGCCGAGTGCCAGCGCAGCAGCGCTTCGGCGCCGATCAGGCGGCGGCTGGCGAGGTCGATCTTGGGCTGGAAGACCAGCGCCAGCTCGTTTCCGGACACCGCCTGCTTGAGCGCCTGCCGCAGCTGCCGACGACGCGCCAGCGCTTCGTCCAGCCCCGGGCCGTAGCGCCCCACCACGCCGGCAAAGCGCGCGGGAATCGCCGCCGCGGCCTTGCGCAGCAGATCCATGGAGCCGGTGATGCCGTCGCTGGAATGGGCGATCCCGATGCGGATCGGCGTGGCGAGCAGCAGGTCATCCACCCGGTGGTCGCCTTCGAGCAGGCGCAGCAGGCGCTGGGCGGTCTTCTCCAGCGCGGCCGGGTCGTCCGAAGGCTGGACGAGCACCAGCTCGCTGCTGCCCCAGCAGCCGACGATGCCGCCCTGCGCCACCGGGCTGCCGCCCGCCAGCTCGCCCAGCGACTGGAGCAGCCGCTCTGCCGCCGGGTAGCCTTGCAGACGGGCGATGTCCTCCACCTCGTCGGCCACGATGAAGAACACCGCCACCTGCCGTGCGATGGCCAGCAGGCCATCCACCTTGGCCAGCACCGCCCGCCGGTTGGGCAGGCCGGTGGCGCTGTCGGTGAGGGCGATGCTGCGCAGCTCGGCGGTCTGGCGATCCACCAGGGTCTGGAGGAGTTCGGTCTGGCCGCGCAGATCGCGGGACTGGCAGTGGGCCACCAGGATGTTGTGGATGCGCTGCTGCACCTCGCCCTGATCGAAGGGCTTGTTGAGGAAGTCGATGGCGCCCAGCTCGAGGGATTCTGAGCGGGTCTCCCGGTCGGTCTGGGCGGTGAGCACCACCACCGGCGGCGCCATCACCCCCAGCTGCCAGCGGATCTGGCGCAGCACGTCGAAGCCCGACAGGTGCGGCATGCGGATATCGAGCAGCACCAGATCGGGCGGGCAACGTTTGATCTCCGGCGCCACCTCGCGGGGGTCGGTGAGCCCCAGGGTGTTGCGATAGCCGGCGTCGTCGAGGATGTCCAGCAGCAGCTCGACGTTGGCCGGGGTGTCGTCCACCACCAGGATGCGGGCGTCGGCGAGGTAGTCTTCAAGCATCGGGCGGGTTTCCCAGGTGGTGTTCGAGCACCGCGTACAGACGGCTGAAGTCCAGCGGCTTGGTGAGGTAGTCGGCAAAACCGGCGGCGAGGCCCCGCTCCACGTCGGCGGGCAGGGCGTTGGCCGAGAGGGCGACCACCGGGATGTGGCGGGTCGCGGCGTCGGCCTTGAGGGCGGCCAGCGCGGCGTAGCCGTCCATGCCCGGCAGGTTGATGTCCATCAGGATCAGCGCCGGCTGTTCGGCGCGGGCCAGCTCGATGCCCAGCGCGGCCTCGTGGGCGCAGCTGAGCTGGGCCCGGCCGAAGTCCTCGAAGATGTCGGTCATCAGGCGCTGGTTGGCCGGGTTGTCCTCGACATAGAGCACCCGCGGGCGCAGGGCCTCGTCGTCGTCGGCCAGGGGCTGGGCGGCGGCCGGCGCCACCATCGGCACCGCCTCGTCGCCGGCCGCCAGGGGCAGCTCGAACCAGAAGCAGCTGCCTTCGCCCTGTACGCTCTCCACCCCCGCCCGGCCGGACATCTGCTCGACCAGCTGCTTGGTGAGGGCGAGGCCCACGCCGGCCCCCTCGACCCCGGAATGTTCGGCACCGATGCGATTGAAAGGCTGGAACAGCTCGCCGATCCGGTCGGCCGGGATGCCGATGCCGGTGTCGCGCATCTCGACCCGCAGGCCCCCATCTTCCACCGGCGCCCAGCCGAGCTCGACCCGGCCGCCGTCGCGGTTGTACTTGATGGCGTTGGACAGGAAGTTGATCAGCACCTGCTTGGTGCGGGTGAAATCCGCGAGCACCCGATGGCGCCCGGGCACCGGCGGCAGGCGGATGTCGATGCCCCGCGCCTCGGCCAGGGCGCTCACCGAGGCCACGGATTCCTCGATCACCGAGGCGATCTCCACCGGCTCGATGGAAAACACCAGCCGGCCGGCCTCGATGCGGGCCAGGTCGAGGATGTCGTTGATGAGGGTGAGCAGATGCTGGCCGCTCTTCAGGATCTGCTCCACCTGCCCGGCCTGGCGCTCGGGCAGGGGCTGGCGGCGGTTGTTGAGGAGCAGCTGCGAGAAGCCGATGATCGAGTTCATCGGCGTGCGCAGCTCGTGGCTCATGGACGACAGAAACTCGGTCTTGGCGCGGCTGGCCTGGGCCTGCTTCGCGTGGGCGATCTCCAGCTCGCGGGTGAAGCGGGCCTGCTCGTTGATCCGGCGGTAAAGGTTGATGAGCAGCGCGCAGGTGGCGGTGAAGGGCTCCAGCCAGGCCAGCAGCTCTTCATCCACCCTGTTGCGGGAGTTGGAGATGGCGTACATGCCGATCACCTGCCCCTGATCGACGATGGGCACGCCCAGGTAGTTGTGGAGCGGCGGATGGCCGTGGGGAAAGCCCGTGCGGCGGGTCTCGGCGCCGAGGTCGTTGGTCATCACCACCTCGCCGCCGGCAAACACCCGGCCGAGCATGGAATCCGGGTTGGTGAGCATCATGTCGCCGGAGCTGAGGCGCTCCATCAGCCGGCGGGAATCCTCGTTCCAGGAAAGATCGGTGATGGCGTGGATCTTCAGCCCGGGCTTGCCCTCCACCGGCACCACCTCGCCGATCAGCGCGTAGTCGCTGCTGGTCAGGTCGCACAGGGCGTCCTTCAGGAAGGACCACAGCTGGTCGCTGGACATCAGCGTGGCGAAGTCGGTCATGCCCCGGTGCAGCACGTGCAGCAGGCGGTGCTGGGCCTGCTCGCGCTCGCGGGCGCGGTAGAGCTCGGAGAGGTCGGAGAGGATGCCGATGAACTCCACCTCCTCCTGGCCGGGGATCGTCACCTCGCTCACCGCCAGATGCACCGGGATCGTCCGCCCGGATTTGTGCAGGGCCTGCACCTCGCGGCCGATGCCGATCACGCTGGGCGGGCGGCCCTTGAGGTAGCTGGCGAGGTATTCGTCGTGGTGGTCGGCCCAGCGGCTGGGCATGATCACCCGCACGTTGCGGCCCAGCAGCTCGTCCGCCGTGTAGCCGAGGATCTGCTGGGCGAAGGGATTGACCTGCTCGATGATGCCCCGCGAGGTGATGCGGATTATCCCCACCGCTGCGCGGTTGAGCACCGCCTGCTTGCGGGCGATGGCGCGTTCGAGGGCGTCGTGCTCCCGCCGGGCCTCCAGCGCCGCCTGATGATGGCGGATCAGCGCCTCGGCCTGCCGGGCGAAGCGGGCCAGGCGATCCTGCTCGGCCACCGAGAGCGTCCGCGGCGCGGCATCGGCGATGAACAGTGCACCCACCGCCCGCCCATCCACCGGCCGCAGGGGCATGCCGGCGTAGAAGCGGATGCCCGGCGCGCCGCAGACCAGCGGATTGCCTGCAAAGCGCGGGTCGGTTGTCGCATCGCTCACCAGCAGCGGGCCGTCCTGGCAGATGGCGTGGGCGCAGAAGGCGTCGCACCGGGGCGTCTCGCGCACGTCGATGCCCAGCACGGCCTTGAGCCACTGCCGCTCGGCATCCACCAGCGAAATGGCCACGATGGATGCGTCAAAGACCGAGCGGATCAGTTCGACCAGATTGTCAAACGCGGGATCGGCCGGGGTGTCGAGCAAGCCGATGGCGCGAAGCGCGTGCAGCCGGGCGGCTTCGTCGGCCGGAACGGGGGAAGATTGCATCGGGGCAGACCAGTGGAGATTGGCGGTGGCGCGTCTTGCGGCCCCCACCGGTGTCCTCGGGCGCGCGGGACGGCCGGTAGCGGCCTCCCCGTCTTATCGACGGCGGGCGCGTTCTCTTGAGTGAAACACGCCAGCCGCATGCGTCCGGGTAACGTGGAAAGGAAAACGGGGAGGCTTTCGCCTCCCCGTTTTCCTCGCCCCCACTGCAAGCCGATTTTCTCCGGCTGTGCCAGCGGAATTCCTTGCCCCAAGAAGCCCGGCCTGGCGGCCTGCTCCCTGAAAAATCCGTGTCCCGGCCCTTGATAACGTCCGCCTCAGGCTAATCTTGAACAGCGCTTGAACAGCGCGGCGGCACGTTCTGGGTTGCCCATGGAACCCTGCCCGTCAAAGTCGCGGCCACATGGCCCAGCCGGACAGCGCCATGTCGTTCACAACATTTAACAAATTATAAGATGTCGATCGGCAGTGCAAAACCCGGTCGCCCTCCGCGCTGCCAACTTCATCACACCCTGGCATCGCGGAGCGCATCCGGCGGAGAAAACCGCCCCTCAGCGCGGCCGGCTTTCCCAGATCTTCTGCAGGCGCTTGACCGACACCGGCATGGGCGTCCGGAGCTCCTGGGCGAACAGGCCCACGCGCAGCTCTTCCAGCAGCCAGCGGAACTCCTCCAGCTGCGGGTCGGTGACGCCGGCCTTGGCCTTGGCGAGCCATTCCCGCTCGAAGGGCTGGGCGAGCTTCTTCCAGTCGGCCATCAACTCGGCGTCCCGCGCGGGGTTGTTGCGCAGCTTGTCGATGCGCACCGTGGCGCCCTTGAGGTAGCGCGGGATCTGGGCGATGCGTTCGTAGGGCAGCGCGACCAGGAAGTGCTTCGGCATCAGCTTGGCCACCTGGGCGTTGATGTCGGCCACCACGTCCGGGAAAGTCTTGAGGCCGGCGAGGCGCTTGGTGAGCGTGCCGTGCTCGACGATCAGCTGGCCGGTGAGGCGCATGAGCTCCTGGGCCACCAGGGTGATGCGCGGCTTGGCTTCCTGGCAGCGCTTGCCGAAGCTGTCGGCATCCGTCGGCAGCGGTTCGAGCAGGCAGCAGCGCTCCAGGGTGGCGGTGACGAGCTGGGCCTTGAGCTCCGCTTCGGAGCCGTAGCTGATGAACTGCAGCGCCAGTTCGCGGATGCCCGGCAGCTTCTCGATGGCCTTCACCTGGGCCGACAGCGCCAGCGCGAAGAGCCGCGCGAGACCGCCGCGGTGCACCTTGGCGGCTTCTTCCGGCGTGTCGTAGGGGCGCAGCGAGACGCTGGCGCCATCGTCATGCAGCGCCGGAAAGCCGACGATCTCGCGGCCGGCGACCTTCACCTCCAGCAGCTCGGGCAGCGGGCCGAAGGTCCAGTCGGTGAAGCCGGCAAGCTGCTTGTCGGCCGCAGGCGCGGGCGCGGCAGCCTTTCCGGGCGCAGGCTCGGCCCCCTTCTTCGGGGCCGGGGCGGCGGGTTCGGCCGCCGGCACGATGCGCGCACTCTGGAAGCGCGCCGCCACCTGATCGCGGAACCTGGTGCGCAGCTCGGCCAGATTGCGCGACTGGCCGAGGATGCGGCCGTGCTCGTCCTGCACCCGGAAGTTCATGAAGCAGTGCGGGTTGAGGTTCTCGGGCCGGAAGCTCTCCATCGGCAGCTTGAGCGACACGCGCTCTTCCACGAAACGCTGCAGCGCCTTGATGAGCGGGTCGTCCAGGTCGAACTCGCCGGCGTCGAACTTGGCCATGAAATCCGCCGCGCTGTCGGCCATCGGCTGCAGGCGGTGTCGGTGTTTTTGCGGCACGGTGCGCAGCAGCGCGGTGACCTTCTCTTCCAGCAGGCCGGGCACCAGCCACTCGCAGCGGTTGGCGGGGATCTGGTTGAGCATCGCCAGCGGCACGGTGAGCGTCACGCCGTCGTCGGCCTCGCCGGGCTCGTGCAGATAGGCGAGCTTGAGCTTCTGGCCGAGCACCTCCAGGCTGGACGGGAAGCGGTCGGTGGTGATGCCTTCCGCGTCGTGGCGCATCAGCTGGTCGCGGGTGAGCTGCAGCACCTTGGGCGCCTTCTTCTCGGCGGCCTTGCGCCAGGCCTCGAAGCTGGCGAGGTCGAGCACCTCGGGCGGCAGCTTGGCGTCGTAGAAGGCGTAGATCAGCTCTTCATCCACCAGCACGTCGGGCCGGCGGGATTTGTGCTCCAGCCGCTCGATCTCGGCCATCAGCCGGCGGTTGTGGCCCAGGAAGGCCATCCCGCGGGCCGGGCCTTCGGCGATCTCGCCCTGCACCAGCCCTTCGCGGATGAACAGCTCGCGGCACAGGGCCGGGTCGATCTCGCGGTAGCTCACACCCCGGCGCGGATACACCGTGAGGCCGTACAGCGTGCCCCGCTCCCAGCCGCGCACCGCGCCGCTGGCCTTCGACCAGTGGGGCTCGGAGACATTGCGCTTGAGCAGGTGGCCACCCACTTCCTCCAGCCACTCGGGCTCGATGCGGGCAAGGCAGCGGCCGAACAGCCGCGATGTATCCACCAGCTCGGCGCACATGATCCACTTGCCGGCCTTCTTGGCGATGGCGGAGCCTGGATGGGGCCAGAACTTGATGCCGCGGGCGCCCAGGTAGCTGCCCGCAGCGGGGCCCGAGGCGTCCTCGATCTTGCAGCCCACGTGCCCCAGCAGGCCGGTGAGCAGCGCCTTGTGGATGTCCTCGAAGCTCGCGGGCTTGTCGTTCTCTTTCCAGCCGTGCTCGGCGCACAGGGTGTGGAGCTGGGTGAACACGTCGCGCCATTCGCGCAGGCGCAGCCACGACAGAAAGTTGCTCTTGCACCACGCTTTCTGCTTGCTCGATGTTTCGTGGCGCTGGACTTCCTCCCAGGCCTTCCAGAGGTTCCAGTACCACAGGAACTCGGATTTCTGCTCCTGCTCCTGCTCCGGGCCGCGGAAGCGGGCGTGGGCCTGGTCGGCGGCGGCCTGACGCTCGGGCGGGCGTTCGCGCACGTCTTGCGTCGACAGCGCCGCGGCGATCACCAGCACTTCGGCGAGGCTGCCACGATCCCGCGCGGCGAGGATCATCCGGCCGATCTTCGGGTCGAGGGGCAGCTTGGCGAGCTCGCGGCCGATGGGGGTGAGGTTCATCACCGCCTCGCCGTCCTTCTCCTCGACGGCGCCCAGCTCGGCCAGCAGCTGGTAGCCGTCGGCCACCATGCGCGGCAGCGGCGCGTCGATGAAGGGGAACTCGGCCACCTCGCCCAGCTTGAGGGACTTCATCCGCAGGATCACGCCGGCCAGGGACGAGCGCAGGATTTCCGGATCGGTGTGGGCCGGGCGCTTGTTGAAGTCGTCCTCGTCGTAGAGCCGGAAGCAGATGCCGTCACTCACCCGGCCGCAGCGGCCGGCGCGCTGGCGGGCCGCCGACTGGGCGATCTTCTCGATCTGCAGTTGCTCGACCTTGTTGCGGTGGCTGTAGCGCTTGACCCGCGCGAGGCCGGTATCGACCACGTAGCGGATGCCCGGCACGGTGAGCGAGGTTTCGGCCACGTTGGTGGCCAGCACCACCCGGCGGCCCTTGGAGGGCGCGAACACCCGCGCCTGCTCCTGGGCCGACTGGCGGGCGAAGAGCGGCAGCACCTCGGTGCCGGCAGCATGGTGGGCCTTGCGCAGGGCCTCGGCGGCCTCGCGGATCTCGCGCTCGCCGGGCAGAAACACCAGCACGTCGCCGGGGCCGCTGCGGTGGGCTTCGTCCACGGCATCCACCAGCGCGTCGTAGAGGTCGCGGTCGGGGCCGCGGCTGTCCTGGCGCGGGGCGGGTTCGCCCGGGCGGGCCGGCTTGGGCTCGTCGCGCTCGACGGGCCGGTAGCGCATCTCGATGGGGTAAAGCCTGCCGGAGACTTCGATCACCGGCGCGGGCTTGTCGGCCGTGCCGAAGTGACGGGCGAAGCGCTCGGCGTCCAGCGTGGCCGAGGTGACGATCAGCTTCATGTCCGGCCGCTTGACGAGCAGCTGGCGCAGGTAGCCGAGCAAAAAATCAATGTTGAGGCTGCGCTCGTGGGCCTCGTCGATGATCAGCGTGTCGTAGGCCGACAGCAGCGGGTCGCCCTGGGTCTCGGCGAGCAGGATGCCGTCGGTCATCAGCTTGATGTAGCTCTGGGGACCGATGCGGTCGGTGAAGCGGATCTTGAAGCCGACGGTGGCGCCGAGCTCGCTCTTGAGCTCTTGCGCGATGCGGGTGGCGGTGGCCCGGGCGGCGATCCGCCGGGGCTGGGTGTGGCCGATGAGGCCGGACACGCCACGGCCAAGCTCGAGGCAAATCTTGGGCAGCTGGGTGGTCTTGCCCGAGCCGGTCTCGCCGCAGACGATCACCACCTGGTTGTCGCGGATCGCCGCGGCGATCTCGTCCCGGCGCTGGTTGACGGGCAGATCCGGCGGAAAATCCGGCTTCGGCAGCGCCTCGCGGCGGGCGATCAGCTTCGCGGCGGAATCGGCGATGGCGAGGCGCAGCGCCTCGGGCACGTCAGCCAGGGTGCGCGGCCGGCGGGCGAGCTTGCGCAGATCCCGGCGCAGGCGCGGGCGATCGGCCGACAGGCAGTGTTCGAGCAGGCGATACGGGTCTTGGGAGTCTTGCGGAGAAGCCATGCGGAGGTGCAGCAGGAAAGCGGGAGGTCAGGCGCGCAGGACGTGGACGGTCCACATCCCGAGGGCGGTCATGGACAGGGAGCCGCCCAGGTGCAGCGCGGCGGCGCCCAGGGCCCAGGCGTAGCGGGCGGTGTCGATGAGATGGACGACCTCGGCCGAGAAGGACGAGAAGGTGGTCAGCCCGCCGAGAAAGCCGGTCACGATGAAAAGTCGCGCCTCGGGCGGCAGATCGGTGCGCAGGGCAAACCACGCCACCGCCACGCCGACGAGGTAGCCCCCCAGCAGGTTGGCCACCAGGGTGCCCAGCGGCATGTGGGCGAACAGTGGGTTGAGGCGCAGCCCCAGCCACCAGCGCAGCCAGGCACCCAGCGCAGCACCGACACCGATGGCGACGAGGGCAAGGACGGGAAAATGGTGGGCGTGATCGGACATGGGCCAGGATTTTAACCCGCCCGCCCCGTCGTTGCCCGCTAAAGACCGCGCGACTTCGGCCGATAGCCTGTCAGCTGGCGTGGCGGCCGGCACCGCCACGTACTCTGGAGGAAAGATGGAACACCTCAGCCAAATCCCCGAATCGCCCGACCCGCTGGCCTACCAGCCCCGCTTCGAATGCAGCAGCGGCGAGCTTGCGGGAGCCCGGCTCCACGTCACCGGGCCGGCGGGCCCTGTCGATGCGGCGATCGCCTCGGCCGGGGATGTGCTTGCCCTGCGCGCCGCCTGCACCCAGGTGGTCGCCTGGACCCGCGGCCGCACGCGGCCTTTCGTGCTGTCGCTGGGCGCCCGCCTCGACGCCCTGTGCGACCCGGCCTTCGCCCAGGAACTCTCCCGCGTGCTGCTGGACACCCAGCTCACGCCCTGCTCCCTCGAATTCGCGATCATCACCAGCGGCGACACCCTCACCGACGCCGAGGAGGCCGCCCTCCAGCACCTCAAGCGCTTCGGCATCCGCCTGTCCATCGACGCCGCCAGCCCGGCCAACGCCCATCTGGCGTGGGCCCGCCGCCTGCCGCTGGACAGCCTCGACGTGCCCTCGCGGCTGGTGCAGGACGTGGTGGTCGACCCGGAAGGCGTGGCCATCGTCCGGGCGCTGGTCAACCGCGCCCACAAGATGGGGCTGTCGGTGTGCGCCGCCGGCATCGTGGACGCCCACACCGCCTCGGTGATGACCGCCGCCGGCTGCGACGAGACCCGCGGCCCGCTGTTCGGCGCACCCGAACCCGCAGCGCGCTTCGAGGCCCTGATGAAGGCCGGCCTGCGCATTGAGGGCAACCTCCAGCGCGCCGCCGACACCGAACGCACCCTGCTGCTGGTGGACGACGAGAGCAACATCCTCGCCTCCCTGCGCCGGCTGCTGCGCCGCGAGGGCTACACCATCCTCACCGCCACCAGCGGCAAGGAAGGCCTCGAGCTGCTGGCCACCCACAGCGTGGACGTGATCATCTCCGACCAGCGCATGCCGGGCATGACCGGCGTGGAGTTCCTGCGCAAGGCCAAGGACATGGCACCCGACACCGTGCGCATGGTGCTCTCCGGCTACACCGACCTGCAGTCGGTCACCGACGCCATCAACGAAGGCGCGATCTACAAGTTCCTCACCAAGCCGTGGGACGACGCGATGCTCGTCGCCAACATCGACGAGGCTTTCCGCCGCAAGCTGCTGTCCGACGAGAACCGCCGCCTGTCCGCGGAGCTCTCCCGGGCCAACAGCGAGCTCGAACGCATCAACGCCCAGCTCAAGTGCGTGCTGGCCGACCGGGAGCGCCGCCTGGGCATGGGCGAAGCCTCCCTCGGGCTGGCCCAGGAAGCCCTCGCCACCATCCCACTGCCGCTGATGGGCCTCGACCCGACGGGCATGATCGCCCTGGCCAACGGCGCCGCCGAGCGGCTGTTCCCCGGACGGGCACCACTCATCGGCCTGGACGCCGTCGAGGTGCTGCCCGCGGGCCTGCTCGAACAGATCAGCGCCGCCAGCGATGGCGACGGGGTCGACTGCCCGGAACTGGGCGGCCGCATCGAAGTTCATCCCCTCGGCGGCAGCCGCAGTACCCGCGGCACGCTGCTGACCTTCAACCGGACGACGAAGTCCCCATGAGCGACGCCCTCGAACGCCCCCTCGACGAAGTCCAGCCCGGCATGGCGCTGGCGGCTGCGGTGGTGGACCGCAACGGCCAGGTGCTGCTGCCGGCCGGGCTGACCCTGGCCGAAAACCACATCGAAAGCCTGCGCCGGCGCGGCATCGACAAGCTCTCCATCACGCCGCCCGAGGCGCCGGACGCCAAGGCCCGCCAGCGGGAAGCCGCCCGGGCACGGGTGATGCACATCTTCCGCCACACCGCCGACGACCCGGCCGCCCAGCCCCTGCTGCACGCGGTGCTGGCCTTCCGCGAGGAGCAACTGAAGTGAGCCAGCCGAGCCTCGCCGACATCGTCAGCCACATCCACAGCCTGCCGGCCATGCCGGCGGTGGCACTGGAGCTGCTCCAGACCCTCTCCGGCGGCGACCCCGACGTGGACGCCCTGGCCAGCCGCATCGCCCGCGACCAGGCCATCACCGCCCGCGTGCTGCGGGTGGCCAACTCACCCTTCTACGGCCTGCAGATGCGCGTCGGCTCGATCCACGACGCCATTGTCGTGCTCGGCTTCTCGGCAGTGCGCTCGCTGGTGCTGACCAGTGCGGTGGTCACCACCCTGCCGGCCGGCAAGTGCGCCGGGTTCTCCGCCGACCGCTTCTGGCGCCACGTGCTGGGCACCGCCGTCGCCGCCCAGGCCCTGGCCCGCCCCCTGCGCCGCAAGCCGGAGAGCCTGTTCATCGCCGGCCTGCTCCACGACATCGGCCGGCTGGTGATGCTGTCGGCCAACCCCGAGGGCTTCGCCCGGGTCATCCAGATCGCCACCGAACGGGACTGCCACCTGGTGGACGTGGAGACCGAGATCTTCGGCTGCGACCACACCGCCGTCGGCGCCGCCATCGCCCAGCACTGGAACTTCCCGGCCGATATCGTCGAGGCCCTGGCCTTCCACCACAACCCGGCGCAGACCGCACCGGGCAGCCTCGCGGCGATCATCCACTACGCCGACGGCATCGCCAAGGCGCTCGACCTGGAAGGCGCCGAGAACACCCAGATGGCCCGGCTGCAGCCTGCCGCCATCGACGCCCTCGGGCTCGACTGGCAAACCCTCACCGCCGTGCTGGCCGAAACCCACGGGCGCTTCGAGGCCCACCTTCCCCTGCTCGGCTGAACACCCGATGAGCGCCCCCACCTACTCCCTCCAGGCCAGCCTGTTCCCCCTCGCCGAGTGCGTGGCGACAGCCCTTGCCCTGCACCGGGGCGGCACCATCCTGTTCGCCAATCAGGCCTTCACCCGGCTCACCGGCTACGAAGAGGCCGAACTCGCCCGGATGCCCTTCTCGCGGCTGTTCCCGGCAGGTGTCCGGGACTGCGTCTGCGAGCTGGCGCGGAGCGCCATCAAGGACGCCCCGCCGAACCGCCACGAGACCGACATTGTCACCCGCACCGGCGAGACGCGCTGGGTCGAGCTGTCCATCGCCCGCACCGACATCGACGGCCAATGCACGGCCGTGTGCAGCCTGGTGGACATCACCGACCGCAAGCTCGCCGAAGCCGCCCAGAAGCAGGCCAAGCAGCTACTCGCCCAGATCATCGACGGCGACCCGGTGCCCACCCTGGTGATCGACGCCAGCCACGTGGTCACCCACTGGAACCGCGCCTGCGAACAGATCCTCGGGCAGCCCGCCGCAGCGATGGTCGGCACCCGCCGCCAGTGGGAGGCCTTCTACGACAGCGAACGCCCGATCCTCGCCGACCTCATCGTGTCGGGCACCGTGGACGAGATCATCGGGCTGTACGGCACCAAGAACCTGCGCCGCTCGCAGGTCATCACCGGCGCCTACGAGGCCGAGGACTTCTTCCCCCGCGTGGGCGGCACCGGGCGCTGGCTGTACTTCACCGCGGCCCCGCTCCACAACGCCGAAGGCACCATGATCGGCGCCATCGAAACCCTGCAGGACATCACCGAACGCAAGAACGCCGAAAACGCCCTGCTGCAGATGCGCGCCGACCTGGAAGCCACCGTCGTCCAGCGCACCCGCGACCTGCAGGACGCCAAGGCCACCCTCGAGGAGGACATCGCCCGCCGCGAGATGGCCGAGACCGAGCTCCTCAAGCGCTATGTCGAACTCACCGATCTCAACTGCCGGCTCCACGACACCCAGCAGCAGCTTGTCCAGTCCGAAAAGATGGCCTCCATCGGCCAGCTCGCCGCCGGCGTCGCCCACGAGATCAACAACCCCATCGGCTACGTCAATTCCAACCTGCACAGCCTGAAGACCTACGTCGGCCAGCTGCTGGAGGTGCTCGATGCCTACGAAGCCCACCGAAGCGCCCTGCCGCCCGCCGACGCCGATGCCATCGAAACCGTGAAGCGCGCGGTGGACTTCACCTACCTGCGCGACGACATCGGCGAGCTCATCAGCGAATCTGCCGAAGGCACCGCCCGGGTCCGCAAGATCGTCCAGGACCTGCGTGATTTCTCGCGCACCGACGCCAGCCAGGACTGGCAGCCCGCCGACATCCACCAGGGCCTCGACAGCACCCTCAACATCGCCAGCAACGAGATCAAGTACAAGGCTGACGTGGTGCGCGAATACGGCACGCTGCCCGTGGTGGAGTGCCTGCCCTCCCAGCTCAACCAGGTGTTCATGAACCTCTTCGTGAACGCCGCCCAGGCCATGCCGGACAACCGGCGCGGCACGATCCACGTCCGTACCGGCCACGACGGCGACACGGTGTGGATCGAGATCGCCGACGACGGCAGCGGCATCCCGCCGGACGTCCTCGACCGCATCTTCGACCCCTTCTTCACCACCAAGCCCGTGGGCAAGGGCACCGGCCTCGGCCTGTCACTCTCCTACGGCATCGTGCAGAAGCACCACGGCCACATCACCGCCAGCAGCTCGCCGGAAACCGGCACCTGCTTCCGTATCACCCTGCCCGTCCATCACATGGCCGTACCGGGAGTATCCCCATGACCCTTGCCACCGCCCCCGCCACGCCCGACCGGAGCGCGGCGCCCGCCCCCGCCTTCTCGATCCTGTGCGTAGATGACGAAGCCAACATCCTGTCGGCCCTGCGCCGGCTGTTCCGCCCCCACGGCTACACCGTGCATGTGGCCAACAGCGGCGCGGAAGGCCTCGAGCTGCTCGACCGCGAGCACGTGGATCTGATCATCTCCGACATGCGCATGCCGGTGATGGACGGCGCCGCCTTCCTGGCCGAAGCCCGCAAGCGCCACCCGGACACCGTGCGCCTGCTGCTCACCGGCTACGCCGACATGGAATCGACCGTCGCGGCCATCAACAGCGGCCAGATCACCCGTTACATCTCCAAGCCCTGGAACGACCAGGACGTGCTGCTCACCGTCCGCGAGGCCCTCGAACGCCAGGCCCTGACCCGCGAGAAGGCCCGCCTCGAAGCCCTCACCCAGAAGCAGAATGACGAGCTGAAATCGCTCAACGCCAGCCTCGAGCAAAAGGTCGAAGCCCGCACCGCCGAACTCAAGAGCGCCCATGAGAAGCTCAAGCAGAACTTCCTCACCTCGATCCGCGTGTTCTCGAATCTCATCGAGCTGCGCGAAGGCAGCAACGCCGGCCACGCCAAGCGGGTCGCCGATCTGGCGCGCAAGGTCGCCGTCCGCCTGAATTTTGCACCGGCCGAAGTCCAGGACGTGATGCTGGCCGGCCTGCTCCACGACATCGGCAAGATCGGCCTGCCCGACGATCTGCTCGCCAAACCGGTCTCCCACATGACCGGCGACGAGCTCGGGGTGATGCGCAAGCACCCGATCACCGGCCAGGCCGCCCTGATGGGCCTCGAGAACATGCGCGGCGCCGCCACCCTGATCCGCAGCCACCACGAACGCTGGGACGGCCAGGGCTACCCGGATCACCTGTCAGGGCTGGCGATCCCGTACGGCGCACGGGTGATCGCGGTGGTGAACGACTACGACGACATGCAGAGCGGCACCCTCTCGCCGCGCAAGCTCAAGCCCGCCGAGGCGATCACCCTGATCCAGCAGAACCGCGGCAAGCGCTACTGCCCGCAGGTAGTGGATGCCTTCCTGGAGGTGCTCGGGTCAACCGCCGAGAACATGCCGCCCCCCATGAACGAAGTGACCGCCACGTCCCTGCGGCCCGGCATGGTGCTGGCCCGCGATCTGGTGACCCGCGACGGGGTAATGCTGCTGGCGGCGGACTTCGTGCTCGACGAAAACCTGATCCGCCAGCTGCGCGAACTGGAGGCGTCGGAAGGCGTGCGCCTCAACATCGCCATCCAGCCCGAACGGCGCTGAGGCGCGGTCCGGTCACTCCTCGGCCGGCGCCGGGCTCTGGGGCAGCACCACGCAGGCGCGGCTGAGGGACTGGGCCAGCGCCCGGCTCGACATGGGCCGGGCAAACAGGTAACCCTGGATCAGGTCGCAGCCCTGCTCGCGCAGGGCCTCCAGCTGGGCGGCCGTCTCGACGCCCTCGGCGACCACCTCCAGCCCCAGGCTGTGCGCGAGGCCGATCACCGCCTTGACGATCGCCACGCCCTGCCCTTCGTTCAGTTCGCCCACGAACGAGCGGTCGATCTTAAGGGTATTCACCGCCAGCCGGCGCAGGTAGGCCAGCGACGAGTAGCCCGTGCCGAAATCATCCACCGCCACCCGGATGCCCATCTCCCGCAGCTGGGCGAGGATGAGCGTGGCGTAGTCGAGATCGCGCATCAGCACCGTTTCGGTCAGCTCGAACTCGATCCGCGAGGCCGGCACGCCGGCGCCGTCGAGCACCGCCCGCACGGTGGGGATCAGCTGGGCGTCCATGAAGTTCACGCCCGACAGGTTGATGCTGACCCGGAAATCCGGCGGCAGCGCATCGCCCAGCTCGGCGATGTCGTTGCACACCCGCTCCATCACCGCGCGGGTGAGCGGCACGATCATCCCGGTTTCCTCGGCCAGGGAGATGAACTCGGGCGGCGGCACCGAGCCGCGGGCCAGGTGCGGCCAGCGCACCAGCGCCTCGGCCTTCACGATGGCCTTCTGCGCCACATCGACGATGGGCTGGTAGAGCACCTGCAGCTCTTCTTCGCCGATGGCCCGGCGCAGGTCGCCCTCCAGCGTGAAACGCAGGAAGGCCGCCACCTTCATCTCTTCCGAGAACAGCGCCACCGATTCGCGGGTCACGCGCTTGGCCCGGTTGAGGGCCGTCTCGGCGGCCTTCAGGATCGCCTCGGCCTCGGTGGCGTGGTCGGGCATCACCGCCACGCCCACCCGGGCCGACAGGGTGATGTCCTGCCCGGGCACGCGGATCGGCGCCTGCACCACCTGGAGCAGCTCGTGGGCGGTGGCCAGCACCTCGTCCACCGAACCCGCATCGCTCACCAGGATGCCGAACTCGTCGGCCGCCAGGCGGGCCACCTTGAGCCGCGGCAGCCCGCCGCCACCCGCCGGCTCGGCAGGCGTGCGGTCGCCCATGCGTTCGCGCAGGCGATGACCGATCACCTGCAGCACCTGGTCGCCCCGCTCGGGGCCCAGGCTGTCGTTGATCCGCGCGAAGCGGTCGATATCCACCACCATCACCGCGCAGCGGCTGTCGTTGCGCAGGCAGCGGGCGGCGGCGGAGAGCAGGCTCTCCCGGAAGAACTCGCGGTTCGGCAGGCCGGTGAGCGGATCGAAATAGGCGAGCTGGCGGATGCGCCGCTGGGCCTCGACCTGCTCGGTGATGTCCTGCACGCTGCCCTCCATGAGGATGGACTGGGGATCGCCGGCTTCGTCGGTGCGCTCCGCCGTCTCGAGGAGGGTGCGCACGCTGCCGTCGGGCCATACGACGCGGTAGGTCAGCTGGTAGCCCACGCCCTTGCGCGCGCCGGCCAGGGCCGCGCCGACCATCTGCCGGTCGGGGCCATAGACGTGGTTCACCAGCGATTCCATGCCGTCGCCGAAGGTTTCGACCTGCTGGCCGAACAGCCGGTAATACTGGGCCGAACGCTGCACCTCGTCGGCCGGCACGAACCACTCCCAGCTGCCCAGGCGGGCAATGCGCTGGGCGCTGGAGAGGCTCTCCTTGTTGCGCACGAGCTCCTTGAGCAACTGGGCCGAGCGCAGCACGTAGCGGATGCGGAAGCGCAGCAGCGTCCAGTTGATCGGCTTGGAGATGAAGTCGGTGGCGCCGGCGTCGAAGGCCTGCTCCACCGATTCGCTGTCGTCGAGGCCGGTGAGCATGATGATCGGCACCAGCTCGCCGGCCGGGGTGGCGCGCACGCGGCGGCACACCTCGAAGCCCGTGAGGCCCGGCATCATCACGTCGAGGAGGACCAGATCCGGGTGCAATGCCTCGAAGGCCGCCAGCGCCCGCACGCCGTCTTCGGCCTCGGAGGTGGCAAAGCCGCCTTCGCGGAGGGCCTCGGTGGCCATCATGCGGGTCAGGGGGTCGTCGTCCACGACCAGGATGTGGGGATTGGGTGTCGCCGTCATGGGTTGATCGGGCCTTCCACCCGGGTAATCTCGTCCAGGCTCGCAAGCCCTTCCTCCACCAGGCGCCGCTTGCAGGCGTCCCAGGCGTCGGTGAGCCGTGCGGCGTCGGTGGCGTCGGGCTGCACGCCAGCCTTCGTCCGTTCATCCAGGGCCCGGGCGCGCACGCCCAGCTGCACCGCCCCCATCGCCAGGCAGGCGGATTTCATCTTGTGGGCGAGGCGCTGCACGGCGGCGGTGTCGCCGGCCGCAGCGCCATCGACGATACCACCCACGTTGCGGTCGGTTTCGCTGATGAACAGCGTCAGGATGCGCTTGAGCATCGGCGCGTCCCGCCGTCCATTGACGCCGGGCAGGCCCATCAGCATGTTCATGTCGAGCACCGGCTCGGCGTTCGGGCTGGCTGCAGGGGCCGCGGGGGCCGCCGGAGCGGGCGGGGGATCGGGCGGCAGGGTTGCCCGCAGCCAGCGGCTCAGCACCACCCACAGCTGTTCGCCGGAAACCGGCTTCACCACGTAGTCGTCCATGCCCGCCGCGAGGCAGGCGTCGCGGTCTTCACGCAGGGCGTTGGCGGTCAGGGCGATGATGGGCATCCGCGGCAGGCCGCGGGCCTTTTCGTCGACGCGGATCGCCTGAGTGGCCTGACGGCCGTCCATCTCGGGCATCTGGATGTCCATCAGCACCAGATCGAAGCGCTGCCGGCGGCAGGCTTCCACTGCGTCGCGCCCATCCACCGCCACCGACACCCGGCAGCCGAGGGATTGGAGCACCGCCACCGCCACCTCGCGGTTGACCGGGTGATCCTCGACCACCAGCAGGTGCGCGGCCAGCTTGTGGCCGACCGGCGGCGCCACATCGGCCGGCCTGGCGCCCGCCAGCCCCTGGCGGATCTCGTTGCTGGTGACGGGCCGGCTGAGGATGATCTCGGCGCCGATGTCGCGCATCGCGGCGACTTCTTCGCGGCCGATGCCGACGATCGCCGCGAGGGCCGGGCGCCCGGCCCGGTAGCGCAGATCTGCGAGCAGCTGCCGCCCGCTGCCGCCGTCGAAGCTGGCATCGACGATCAGCCAGTCGTAGCCGGTGCCGATGGCCAGCATTTCATCCACCGCCAGACGGTCATAGGCCAGCTCGGAACGTGCACCGGCAAAGGCGAGCTGCTCCAACACTGCGTCGCGCAGGTGGGAGTCGCCCACCGCCACCAGGGCCGCGCGGCCGACCAGCGGGCGTTCCTGCGTCTCGCCGGCCACGTCGCGGGTCAGTTCGAATTCCACCCAGAAGCACGAGCCGCAGCCCGGTTCGGTGACGTAGCCGATCTCGCCGGACATCAGCTCCACCAGCTGGCGGGCGATGGCCAGCCCCAGCCCGGTGCCGCCAAAGCGCCGGGCCATCGAGTTGTCGGCCTGGGAGAAGGACTGGAACAGGCGCGCGCCGGCTTCCCGCGGCACGCCGATGCCGGTGTCGCGCACCTCGATGCGCAGGCGCAGGGCGCCCTCCCGCTCGCAGGGCACGGGCAGCACGGCGATGGAGATGCTGCCCTTCTCGGTGAACTTCTGGGCGTTGGAGACCAGGTTGTTGAGCACCTGGCGCACGCGCAGGGCGTCGCCCACGGCCCGGTCGGGCACGCACCGGTCCACGTGCAGGCCAAGCTGCAGGCCACGGGCGTAGGCCGAGGTGGCAAACAGGGTCGCCACCTGATCGAGGGTGTCCCGCAGGGAGAATGGCAGGGCTTCCAGTTCGAGCCGCCCTGCTTCGATCTTGGATACGTCGAGCACGTCGTTGATGATTTCCATGAGGGCGCGCGCAGAGTCGTCCAGCATATCAACAAAGCGCCTCTGACGCTCACCGAGCGAGGTCTGGCGGAGCAGGCCGATCATGCCCATCACGCCGTTCATCGGCGTGCGGATCTCGTGGCTCATGTTGGCGAGGAACTGGGTCTTGGCGCGACTGGCGGCCTCGGCCTGTTCCATCATCGTCCGCAGCTCGGCGGTGCGCGCGGCCACCTCGGAGGCGAGGCGCTCCCGGTGGAGGGTCAGCTCCCGGTCGCGGTTGGCGATCTCGGCCAGCATGCCGTTGAAGCCGGTGATCAGTTCGCCCACCTCGTCGGCGTAACCGGCCGGCGCGCGCAGGTCGTAGCGCTTGCCGGCGCTCACCGCCCGCACCACGTCGGCGAGCTTCTGCAGCGGCTCGACGATCATCCCCTGCATGCGCCGGGAGAAGAGGCTGGCGGCGATCAGCGCCACCACCAGCCCGAGCAGCGCCAGGCCCAGCCACAGCACCAGCCGCCCGACGATGGAGCGCAGGTCGAATTCGAGGATCAGCCGGCCGAGGGTCTCGCCGTCGCTCTCGAGGGGCTTGGTGACGACCAGGCTGAGGGTGTGCCAGTTGAGCGCGCCCGCGGCCGGGTTGTCGCGCAGGCTGGCCAGGTGCTCCGTGTCGGCGTGTAGCCCCAGGGGATAATCGGCAAACACGCTGCCATCCGGGCGCAGCACCACCGCGGCGGCCACCCGCTCGTGATGACGCAGGGCGCCGAGCAGCGATACCGCCACCTTGGCGTCGTCGAAGCGCAGGGGCGAGATGGCGTTGTCGGCGACGATCTCGGAGAGCATCCGGCCGTCCTCGTCGGCCCGGCGCAGCTCGCTGTTCACTTCGGTCAGGAAGATCGTCAGCAGCGCCACGCCGAGGGCGATCAGCACGCTCAGCCGGGCAACGATGCCGAGCTTGCGTCCGATGGGCAGATCCTTGAGCTGCGCCATCAGGGAGCCCTCAGGCCGAACACGAAGCGGCCGTGACGGAGCAGCTGCGAACTGGCCCGCAGGCCCTCCCGCTGCACCGACGTGAGGTTGATGTCGAAGCGCACCCGGCGCTCGTCCACCACCAGCCCGATCCCGCCGCCAGCCTCGGCAAAGCCGTCGATGTCGCTGACGGTGAGCACGCTGCGCCCGGCCAGGCCGCGCAGCAGCAGGCCGACGCGCCGCTCTTCCGAATCGGTGATGAAGACGAGGTGGCAGTCCGAGGCCATCTCGACGCCATCGACGACACGCGGCTTCACTTCATGCCCATTGACCTGCCGCCCCTCGAGGCCGGACAGCGCCTCGCCGAAGGGGTCGCGGCCGAGCACGCACAGCCGCAGCGGCGCGCCGGCCGGCAGGCGTTGGGCGGGCCATTCCACGTAGCGCGCAAAGTTGAGCAGGTAGGCAGCCTTGATCTGGTACTCGCCCGGCTGCATCGCCCACGCGGGGGCGATGCCGAGGCAGGCAGCCGCGACGCAGAGTATTTTGAGGGCCCGATGGGCCATGAGACGGCGGATCACCCCTGTTCCCTCAGAACCGCCAGACACCCTGGACATAGGCCTGCCGGCTCAGGTAGGCCGGCTGGGTCGGGAGGAAGTTCGACATGTATTCGAGGTGCTGTTTGTGGAACAGGTTGATGCCCATGACCGTCAGCTCGAACCCCGGCCCCGGACGCCAGCCGTAACGCACATCGAAGCTCGTGTGGGCCGGCACGTTGCCGTGGGTGATGGCGCCGGTGCGCCGGACCATCAGGTCAAGCTCGTGCCCCCGCGCAAGGCCGATCACCCCGTGCAGGGTGCCCCAGTATCGCGGAGAGGCCTCTTCAAGCTCGGCCCCCGCCGCATCGGTGACCGGGTCGCTGCTGCGGGCGCCCTTGAGGTTGACGGCCGTGTAGCTCGCCTGGAAACGGAAGCGGTCGTTCACCGGCAAGTCCAGCCCCAGTTCGACGCCCGTCGATCGGGCCTTGCCGACGTTGCCCCGGAAAATGTTCTGGACCGGAATGAAGTAAGGCGGGATCGGCAGCGGGATGCCCGGCAGGATCAGCCCGTTCGGATCGAGATAGCCGGCAATCAGACGGCGGTAGTCATGGTGGAACAACACCGCCTCGAAGCTGCCGTTGCGCAGGGTGCGACGATAGCCCAGCTCCAGCGCATCGACCCGTTCGGCACGGGGGCTCCAGCCCTGCCCCGGCGTGGAGCGGACGAACACGATCGGCAACATCGGATTGCCGGTGGGCTTTGCGCCAAAGAGGATCGACGCACCGATCTCGCCCACCGAAGGCGTGCGGGTGGCCCGCGACCAGTTCGCCCAAACGCTGTCGGATTCGGTCGGCGTCCACATCAGGCGGGCGGTGGGCTGGGGCTCGAAGTGGGACAGGGTCGAGTGCTCGAGGCGGGCGCCGAGGGTCGCCTTCCAGGTGCGCGGCTGAAGGGTGATCTCGTCCTGCACGAAGGCGCTCATCACCTGGAGGCTGCGCTCGGCCGGCGAGATGGTCAGGATGGGCGTGGCGGCGTCGATGTCGGTCTTCACATAGCGACCGCCGGCGCCCCACATCAACTCGTGCCGCCCGACCGGCGCGAGGCGGTGCTGGAAATCCAGGTCGAAGGTGCTGATACCGCCGCGGCCAGACTCACCGACAGATGCGTTCAGGTTGTCAAAGTAGGTCTGGACCGATGCCTCACCACCGAGCAGCCCCCAGCTGTAGCGGCCGAGCAGGCTCGACCCCTCAAACTCGAGACTCAGGGGATACAGCCCGGCTGACCCGTCAAGCCCCGTCGTCACGAGGCTTTCGGACGTGGTGCGGCGGAAGCTGTTGCCCTGGACCATCCAGGTGTTTCCCGCAGAGCCGGCACTGTCCATCCGGAAACCGGCCGACCAGCCCCGGTTGTGATCCACCTCCGAGCGGCCATCGGCACTGCGCGATGGCAGCATCTCGCTGCCCTTGGCATACACCCGCACAGCCCCGAGCTCCCCGATGTCGAACCCCTGGCGGACCGCCAATGCCGGATGGCCCTTATGGTCCACCCGCGCCGAAATCAGCGAGCCCGGGGTCGCGGTCGCCTTGCGCGTCACGATGTTGATCACCCCGGTGACGGCGTTCGCGCCCCACAGGGAGGCACCGGGCCCCCGCACCACCTCGATGCGCTCGATGTCTTCCATCAGCAGATCGAGGGATTCCCAGAACACACCGGAAAACAGCGGGTTGTATACGCTGCGCCCGTCGATCTGGACCAGCAGCTTGTTCGAAAAGCGCCCCTCGGCCATGCGCACACCCACCGCCCAGCTACCGGCACCGATCTGCGCCACCGACACCCCGGGCACCTCGCGCAGGGCCTCGGGCACGCTGCGGGCGCCGCTGCGGCGGATGTCCTCGGCGGTGAGCACCGTGACCGCCGCCGGCGTCTCCGAGAGCTTCTGCGTCTTGCGCGAGACGGTCGCCACATCGAGACGGGCGAGATCCTCCAGCGCCAGGTCGGCGAGGACGGCATCGTCGGCCCAGGCAAGCTGGACACTCAGGGCAAGGGGCAGGACAAGACGGACACGATTGCAGGGCATCAATGCAGCTCTCGGAAAAGGGCGGATGGAGTCAAGGCGCGCAGCCATCAAGTTCGCATTTTTAACAAAATCACACAAGCATCGCCGCCAAACAGTTGGCATTCATGTGATTTTGCCGATTTGCATACCCATTCCCATGAACCAGATCACGCCCACCCCCAAAGCTGTCGCAACCCTGCGCAAAGGCCGCCATCGGCTACAATCCCGGGATTACTCAGACCAACGGCGGACCACCGCCCGCGCCAAGCAAGGTACGACCCAGATGACCGCTCCAACCACGCCGGCCGCCGACGCCGCAGCACCCAGCAACTTCATCCGCAACATCATTGACGAAGACCGCCGCCTCGGCAAATGGGGTGGCCGCGTCGAAACCCGCTTCCCGCCGGAGCCCAACGGCTATCTGCACTACGGCCACGCCAAGAGCATCTGCCTGAACTTCGGCCTCGCCCAGATCTACGGCGGCGCCTGTCACCTGCGCTTCGACGACACCAACCCGACGAAGGAAGACCAGGAATACGTGGACGCCATCATCGAGGCCGTCCAGTGGCTGGGTTTCGACTGGGCCGAGCACCTGTATTTCGCGTCCGATTACTTCGACAAGATGTACGCCATGGCCGAGCACCTCATCATGGTCGGCAAGGCCTACGTGGATTCGCTCTCCGCCGAGGAGATGCGCGCCTACCGCGGCACGCTGTCCGCCCCCGGCAAGGACAGCCCCTACCGCAACCGCAGCGTCACCGAGAACCTCGAACTCTTCCAGCGCATGAAAGCCGGCGAATTCCCCGACGGCACCCACATCCTGCGCGCCAAGATCGACATGGCCTCGCCCAACATGAACCTGCGCGATCCGGCCATTTACCGCATCCGCCACGCCACCCACCACCGCACCGGCGACCGCTGGTGCATCTACCCGATGTACACCTTCGCGCACCCCATCGAGGACGCGCTCGAAGACATCACCCATTCCATCTGCACGCTCGAATTCGAAGACCAGCGCCCCTTCTACGAATGGCTGCTGGACACCCTCGCCGACGGCGGCTTTTTCAACCGCCCGGTGCCGCGCCAGATCGAATTCGCCCGTCTCAACCTCACCTACGTGGTGCTCTCCAAGCGCAAGCTGATCCAGTTGGTGGAGGAAAAACACGTCGCCGGCTGGGACGATCCGCGCCTCCCTACCCTGGTCGGCGCCCGTCGCCGCGGTTTCACGCCGGAAGGCTTCCGCCGCTTCGCCGAACGCATCGGCGTTTCCAAGGGTGACGCATGGATCGACATGAGCGTGCTCGAAGACTGCATGCGCGAGGATCTCAACGAAGCCGCCGAGCGCCGCGTCGCCGTACTCGACCCGCTCAAGCTCATCATCACCAACTACCCCGAAGGCCACAGCGAGCGCTGCTTCGCCCCGAACCACCCGCTCCACCCCGAACTCGGCAAACGTGAAATGCCCTTCGGCCGCGAACTCTGGATCGAACGCGAAGACTTCATGGAAAACCCCGTCAAGGGCTACCACCGTCTCTACCCCGGCAACATGGCCCGTCTGCGCTACGGCTACGTCGTCAAATGCACCGGCTGCAAGAAGGATGCCGACGGCAAGGTCACCGCCGTATTGTGCGAGTACCTGCCCGACTCCAAGTCCGGCACCCCGGGCGCCGACACCTACAAGGTCAAAGGCAACCTGCACTGGGTTTCGGTCGAACACGCCTATGCCGCCGAAGTGCGCCTCTACGACCGCCTGTTCGCCCATGCCTACCCCGGCACCCGCCGCGAGGGCGATCCGGAGGATATGGAGCGCGACTTCCTCGACGACATCAACCCGGCCAGTCTGACCGTGATCACCGCCCAGCTCGAACCGGCGCTGCGTGCCGCCCGGCCCGAAGCCCGCTTCCAGTTCGAGCGTCACGGCTACTTCGTTGCCGACCGCATCGACTCCGCCGACGGCACACCCGTCTTCAACCGCACCGTCACCCTGCGCGACACCTGGAAGAAATAAGCCGCAACCCCCGGCGGGGCGACCTTCCACAAAGTCGCCCCGCATCTAAATCCGCACGTCTCCTCCCGCCCACGCCATGATCGGGCGATAATCGTGTGTCTTTTCATTTCCGTCCTATAGACCGAACGGGCATATCAGGCCGGGTTGTACTTAAGCTTCCATCTTAACTGCCGATTACCTAAGAGCGCCTCTCGGGGCGGCTTCTGCTGTGCGCCGACTGTGGCGAACAATTCGACGGAAAATATTTTCGCCTCGCCCCACGATCGTCCCAGATGCTCAGCAAACTCTCGATCCGCGTCCGCCTCCTGCTGGCCAGCACTGTGGTCCAGGTCGTGATGCTCACATTGCTGCTGACCAATAGCGGACGCCTCATGAACGAGGCAACCACGGCGAGCGTCAACACCTTGATCGCCCAGAACGCAGCCATCCTCAACGTCGTCACCGCCACCTTCGTGCCACAGGGGCGCTACACCGACCTGCAGGACGCCCTCGGCGAACTCCTCAACGAAACCAACGAAGGGCTGATCTACGTCCGCATCGTCGATGCCACCGGCAAGACCCGGGTCCGCGCCGGCCTGCCGGACATGCGCACGCTGCCGCCCCCGGACGACGCCAGCGTCCTCGACCTCGGCAGCAGCATCACCCACAACCTGATCCATGTCCGCCGGCCCGTGCTGCTCGAACGCAACCAGGTAGGCTTCGTCCAGTTCGGCGTCTCCGTCTCGGCGCTGACTCTCGCCAAGCGGCAGATTCTCAGTCAGGGCATCGGCATCGCCAGTGCCGAAGTGCTCCTCACCATGCTGCTGCTGGGCGCCGTCGGCTACCTCATGACCCGCAATCTCGGGCGACTGCTACGCGGCAGCCAAGCCATTGCCGCCGGCCAGCTCTCCCACCGCCTGCCCGAGCACGGCAACGACGAACTGTCCCAGCTCTGCCAGCACTTCAACCGCATGGCCAGCGCGCTCCAGTCGCGCATCCAGGAACTCGAAGCCACCGCCCGCCAGCTTGCCAACAGCGAAGAACGCTACGCACTCGCCACCCGTGCCGCCAACGACGGCCTGTGGGACTGGGACATCCCCAACGACAAGGCCTATTTCGCCCCCCGTTTTGCCGAAATCCTCGGACTCTCGCCCGGCACCCTCGTCGGAGGCAGCGCAACGCTGATCAACCACCTCCACCCGGACGACCGCGAACCGTTCCGCCTGCGCCTGATCGCGCACCTCAAACGGGAGTCCACCCAACTCATGGTGGAGCACCGCATCCTCCACTCCGATGGCGGCTACCGCTGGATCCTCACCTGCGGGATGGCCGTGTACGACACCAAGACAGGCCGCGCGATCCGCATGGCAGGCTCGATCAGCGACATCCATCTGCGCCGACGGGCCGAAGACCAGCTCCTCCACGACGCCCTCCACGACGGCCTCACGGGCCTCGCCAATCGCGCCCTGTTCGCCGAACACCTGCAGAACACCCTGAGCCACGCCGATCGCGCTACCGACAGCCAGTTCGCCGTGCTGCACATCAATATCGAGCGCTTCCACGTGGTCAATGACAGCCTCGGCTATTCTGCCGGCGACGACCTGCTGCGCCTCGTGTCCGCCCGCATCCGCGCCCTCGCCCGCCCCGGCGACGTGGTCGGACGGATCGGCGGCGACCAGTTCGCGGTGCTCCTCAACGACATCAGCGACGCCAGCGAAGCCATCCGCTTCTCGAAAAACCTGCAGACCCACCTCGCCGAAAAGGCCGAACTCAACGGCCACGCCCTCTACCCCAAGACGCGCATCGGCGTCGCCCTCGGCAGCGGCGGCTTCCAGAACGCCGAAGACCTCATGCGCGACGCCGACAATGCCATGCAGCGCTCGCGCCGCAGCACCGAAAGCACCATCACGGTGTTCCAGTCGGCCATGCACCAGCAGATCATGCGCGACCTCCAGCTCGAATCGCAATTGCGTGCGGCCCTGCGGGACAAACAACTGGTTGCCCATTTCCAACCCATCGTCGACCTCAAAACCGGTCGCGCGGCCGGCTTCGAAGCCCTCGTCCGCTGGCCCCAGGCCAACGCCCGACGGATCGGACCGGACGTGTTCATTCCTCTCGCCGAATCCCTCGATCTTGTACACGAACTCGGCATGCAGATGCTCGACCAGAGCTGCGCCCGTCTGAAATCCTGGCGCGATCTGGGACTGGCCTGCGACGATCTGTCGATCAGCGTGAATCTTTCCGCCCGCCAGCTCGCACTCCCCGACCTCGCCGACCAGGTCGTCGCCTGCATCGACCGCTACGGCCTGCCGCCCAGCGCGCTCAAACTCGAAATCACCGAAGGCACCCTCGTCACGCGCAAGGAACTCGCCATCAAGCAGCTCGGCACGCTCCGCGCCAAAGGTCTCAAGATCCTCATCGACGACTTTGGCACCGGCTACTCCTCGCTCAGCTATCTCCACACGATCCCCTGCGACACCATCAAGCTCGACGGATCCTTCATCCGCGAAATCGAGCGCGACACCCGCCTGCGGGCAATCGTCGGCGCCTCCATCCATCTGGCCCACGAACTGGGCATGAGCGTGGTTGCCGAATGCGTCGAAACCCAAAACCAGGCCGACATCCTCGGCCGGCTCCACTGCGACTACGGACAGGGCTTCCTGTTTGCCCCGGCCGAACCGGAAGAACGGGCACGACTATGGCTCGAAGGACAATCGACCCCCGGGAGCCGCCCATGAGCCGGCTCCTCGTCGCCCCGCTCCTGGTCGCGCTCGTCGGCAGCGCCGCGGCGGCCGACGAACCCGCCCGTTTCTCGCTATCCGGCTTCGGCACGCTGGGCGTGGTACGCAGCGACAAAGACGATTTCCATTTCCGCAGCAGCACCACCCAGTCGAGTTCCAGCCCCGGACAAAATTTCGACGCCACGACCGACTCGGTCCTTGGCATACAGGGCACCGCCCGACTCCACGACCAACTTGACGCCACCGTCCAGGCCGTCACCCGGCAAACCGCTGGCTACGATTACGCCCCCCGCATCAGCTGGGCCTATCTGCGTTACCGAGCCACCCCGGAACTCACCGTGCGCGCTGGCCGCACCACCACCCCGTTCTTCATGTTTTCGGATTCCCACAATCTGAACTACATCACCCCCTGGGTCCGCCCCCCAGTCGAGGTCTACAGCCTCAACCCATTCTCCCTACTCGATGGCATCGACCTCCTTTACCGTTTCCCCATTGGCGCGTTCGACCTCGAAATTCAGGCTCTGTACGGCGACAGCAACGTCTCCATCCCGTGGGGTAGCCGTATCAGCCTTAAGGGCGCCAAAGGCCTAAAGCTCGCCCTTGCCGGTTCAGGACTCACTTTCCAAGCCGGCTACGCGCGAACCGACCTCCACGTGCATTGGAACGATAGCTTTTATCAACACCTCGTCACCACACTGCCCCCCAACGTGGCCCAAAACATGTCCGGCGACGAAGGCCACGCCCAGTTTTTCTCTGCCGGCCTGCAGTGGGAAAAGGACAACTGGCTGGTCATCACCGAATACGCCAAGCGCAAGGTCGACCGCTACATCAACACATCCCACGCCTGGTACATCACCGCCGGCTACCGCTTTGGCGAGCTCACTCCCTTTTTCACCTACGCCCAGCAAACCCAGGACACCCCCGCCAACGACGTGACACTCCCGCCGGCCCAGGCGCCGGTGATGAACATCTTCAACGCCTCGCGCAACAACGCCCAGAAATCAGTCGCCCTCGGCATGCGCCTGGACGTCGCCCGCAACGTCGCCCTCAAAGGCCAGCTCGAGCGCATCTATCCCGGCCCCGATGGTCGCGGGATATTCGCACCGCCCGACACGCCGGCGGACTACATCAAAACCACGGACCCGGTCCACGTCCTCAGTCTGTCGGTCGACTTCGTCTTCTGACATCCCCATGCGGCGGCCACTTCTCCACCTCCTGACCTCTCTGGCTCTGCTGCTGACGCCCCTTGCGGCAACAGCAGAACCAGTGATCGTCACCAGCCTGAAAAGCGGCCCCATCGAACTGACCCGCGAGCAGGCCGAAAAACTCTACCTGGGGCGCAGCACCACACTCGCCGACGGCACCCCAGTCAAGCTCGTCGACCTCCCGGCCGGTCCGACGCGGGACGAGCTCTACCTCAGGCTCACCAACAAGAACCCCGCCCAGATCGTCGCCTACCGCTCACGCCAGGTGTTTACCGGTCGAGCCATCCCGCCGCTCGAAGCCGAAAACGTCAGCGAAGCCCGTCAGTGGCTCACCGACACCCCTCACCTCATCGGCTACCTCGACCGGGCCGACGTCACCAGCGGCATGCGCATCCTGCTCAGGCTACCCTGACCACCAGCCGCTCCACCGCTTTGCAAACTTGCGTCAGTTTCGCCCCTCGTGGGCGGAAGTTTGCAAACGGATTCACCTCCGGCGCCTAAAATCCGCGGCAATGTCCCTCCCGCTTTGGCGCCATGACTCCCTCCAATTCAGTCCGTTATCACCCTCCGACCAAGCCAACCTTCAGACAAACCATTCTTTGGTTCCTGGCGGGCACCGCCGGCATGTTCCTCATCGTCTCGGCAATCTTCGCCATCAAGCTCGGCAGTGAAGGTCGCCTACCTTTCTTCAACACGCACAACACCGCCCAAACGGCATCGCGACCCGCGCGGACCGCCGACAATGCCACGGCCACCCCACCCATCGCGAGCCAGTCTGCCGCGGAGTCGGCCGCCGCACCGGCCGCCAGCAGTTCGGCCAAAGAGTTCATCTCCGGTGCCGAAGGCATCCTCCCGCCGGAGGCCGCCCATCTCGCCAAAGTCGGAATCGCCACGGAACAGCCTCCTCTGGGCGCAGCGCCCCCGGCGCCTCCACCCCAAAACACCCCGTCGACGCAAGCAGCGCCCACTCCGCCCGGCGGCGCCGCAACACGTCCATCACCCGCCTCCGAAAGCGTCGAGGCCACCCTTCACGCCTGGGCTTCAGCCTGGAAAAGCAAGGACGCTGCCGCCTACCTCAGCCACTACGCACCCGACTTCCAGCCGGCCCGCGGACTCAGCCGCGAAGAGTGGATCGAACAGCGCCGCCAGCGCCTCGCGAAACCCGGCGACATCGATATCTCGATCGCCGACATCGACATCGCCACCAATGACGACAAGGCCACCGCCCGCTTCACGCAGATCTACCGCTCCGGCCCCCAAAAACTCAGCGAAACCAAAACGCTCGAACTCGCCTTGCGCAACGGCACCTGGCAGATCGTGCAGGAGCGCATCGGCCGCTGACGGGCAATCCTCTATCCGGTTTGACCTGACTCGGCGAAGCCTGTATAATTGCGCGTTTTCCTGAAAACTCTTCAATCGGAGTACATCCATGTACGCGGTCATAAAAACCGGCGGCAAGCAGTATCGCGTCGTCGTCGGCGAAAAACTCAAAGTAGAACAGATACCGGCTGACGTGGACTCGCAGATC